>Ga0316201_10000830_pt1 | contig 19336 bp, 20 predicted proteins | sample CS6wburrow_MG_FD_204516 | JGI IMG/M metagenome (GOLD analysis project Ga0316201, IMG submission 204516) | Coastal sediment microbial communities from Delaware Bay, Delaware, United States - CS-6 worm burrow | ecosystem: Environmental > Aquatic > Marine > Coastal > Sediment | place: USA... | reverse complement strand
TTATCCTGGTGCTGGCGGTGTATCCGTTTATTGGCATGGATAATTCCGATAAGCCAAAACTTAGCGGGCTGCCGTGGCAAATTGAAATATTGCCGGATGGCAATAGCAAAACATTTGGTATTACACCTGGGGTCAGCACGCTGCAGCAGGCAGCGGCTGTGCTGGGTGATGATTACAAGCTGGCGATTGTCGAGAACGCATCCGGCATCAGCCTTGAGATGTATTTTGGTAATTATCGCGCGGGACTGATGGCGGCAAAGATGGTGCTGGTCGCCGAAACTGATGCACAGCAGTTACGCCAGTGGCAGCAGCGTGCGATCAAATCTGATTACATGGAAACTGGCACTGCAAAAAAATATGCGCTCGATGAAACTGACAAGGCACTGGCGATGCGCTCGGTGTTACGCGCAATTGCTTTTATTCCTGCAGTCAATCTTGATGATGAGATCGTGCGCAAGCGTTTTGGCGAACCGGCCGAGCTGCTCGAAACTGGCGACGGCATTAAGCATTATCTCTATCCTGAAAAAGGCCTGGTGATCGCGCTTGGCGATAAAGCCAAAGAAGTATTGCAATATGTTGCGCCGCAAAACTTCAACAGTCTGCGCGCGCCCCTGGTCGAGAACTAGTTTCTAAAACTGGTAATTTGCCAGCCACGTTCGCCGGCGATCCGGGCGAGCTGTTTGTCCGGGTCGACCGCCACCGGGTGGCTTACCTGTTCGAGCAGTGGCAGGTCGTTGTGCGAATCGCTGTAAAACCAGCTGTCTTCCAGGGTCTCATTATGCGCTTGCATCCATGCCTGCAGGCGGGTGATCTTGCCATGCTGAAAACTGGGCACGCCTGCAACTTTGCCGGTGTATTTGCCGTTTATTATTTCCGGCTCGGTGGCAATCAGGTGATCGACAGCAAACGCCTGTGCAATCGGCGCAGTGACGAAGCTGTTGGTGGCAGTGATGATCAGCGTGGTGTGCCCCATGGCTTTGTGCTCGGCTACTTTTTCCTGCCCGGCGCGGGTCATAATGTCGCGTATGCTGCCCTGCATAAATTCTTCATGCAGGCGGGTGAGCAGTTCGGTATCGAATGTCGCCAGCGGGGTCAGCGCAAAATTCAGAAATTCATGAATATCCAGCCGGCCTTCGGCGTACTCGGCATAAAAGCGGTCATTGGCCTGCTGGTAGAGCCGACCATCGACCAGGCCCTTTTCCACCAGGAAACAGCCCCACAGGTAATCGCTGTCGCCGGCGAGCAGGGTGTTGTCGAGATCAAACAGGGCGAGTGGCATGGGTGCTCCGGCGGGCTGGCAAAGCCGCGATACTACCTGCTATGGATTCGTGGTTCCAGTGATGTGTTTCGAACTTTTCTTATTCGCGTTGTCTGTTAATATCAATACATACAATATGAACTCGGCCTTGCGCGGCGCACTATCTGCGTCCCTGCCGACTAGATGGTTTTTTACAAGTGATTGATTCAAAAGGATACCGTGCGAACGTCGGTATCATCTTGAGTAATGATGACGGCAAGGTTTTCTGGGCGCGCCGTTGCGGCCAGAATGCCTGGCAGTTTCCTCAAGGTGGCATCCAGCAAAACGAAACACCGCTGGATGCGATGTACCGCGAACTGCACGAAGAGACCGGCCTGCAAGCCGGACATGTCAAGCTCGTCGGCCAGACCGATGACTGGTTGCGCTATCGCATACCCAGCCATTTGTTGCGCCGGCGATCCAAGCCGCTATGCATAGGCCAGAAACAGATCTGGTTCCGACTGCAGCTGACTGGCAGTGAATCCGATTTCAACCTGTGCTGTAGTGAGACCCCGGAATTTGATTGCTGGCGCTGGGTTGACTACTGGACACCGGTCAAGGAAATCGTATTTTTCAAACGCAAGGTCTACCGCCAGGCTTTAAAACAGCTCGAGAACGCCAGTTAAAGCGGTTGCAGTTCGACCAGCAGCACGATAACAATCAGCAGGATAACCGGGAATTCGTTGAACCAGCGAAACCAGACATGTGACCGCGTATTGCGGTCATGTTTGAAATCCAGCAGCAGCTTACCGCACCAGATGTGATAGACCACCAGGATTGCAACCAGTGCCAGTTTGAGCTGCAGCCACAGCGTGTCGAACAGGGTCGGGCTGATTTCGAAAATCAGCCAGAAGCCGAGTGCAATGGTAATAATGCCGCCGGGCGTGGTAATGCCCCAGAACAGTTTGCGCTCCATGATTTTGAAGCGCGCTCTGCTGGCTTCGTCATCGGCACTGGCGTGATAAACGAACAGGCGCGGCAGGTAAAACAGTCCGGCAAACCAGGTCACCATGAAAATAATGTGGAACGACTTGATCCATAACATATGTGTTTACCTGTTGCAGTTCAGCGGAAGCGGTATTTTAACCTGCAAACATGCCTGCAGGTGAATCCAGACCACAACGCGTGTACTCAAATAATTGGCTATATTTGTTGTCTGCGTTAATAATAACGCGCTCATAATCACCCGCAAGAAGTATTTGAATGAACAGCAAACCTGATTCTGCAGTAATAAAAGTCGGCGTTGTCGGCGGTACCGGTTACACCGGCGTTGAACTTCTGCGCCTGCTGGTCATGCACCCGGCGGTAACACTGCGCATGGTCACTTCGCGCTCCGAAGCCGGGCAGAAAGTGTCGGACATGTTCCCCAATCTGCGTGGCCACACCGATATCGTGTTCACCGAGCCTGAGGTTGATGCGCTGGGTGAGTGTGACCTGGTGTTTTTTGCGACCCCCAATGGCACCGCCATGAAGATGGTGCCAGCCTTGCTGGAAAAAGGCTGTCGCGTGATCGACCTGGCGGCGGATTTTCGGCTGCACGATCCGGCGCTGTGGGCGCAATGGTACGGCATGGCGCATGCCTGCCCCGATATCCTCGCCGAGGCCGTATACGGTATGCCCGAAATCAACCGGGCTGCAATTGCCGGTGCGCGCGTGGTGGCCAATCCGGGCTGTTACCCGACCGCGGTCACGCTGGGTTTTCTGCCCCTGGTTGAGAATGCGCTGGTGGATACCGGGCGCCTTATTGCTGATGCCAAGTCGGGTGTCAGCGGTGCCGGGCGTGGCGCGAGCGTGGCGCATTTGCTCGCCGAAAGTTCAGAAAACTTCAAGCCCTACGCTGTCAATGGCCACCGCCACTTACCTGAAATCAGCCAGACCCTGGGGGCTGCGGCAGGCCACGATGTGGGCCTGACTTTCGTGCCGCATCTCACGCCGATGATCCGTGGTATCGAGGCAACGCTCTATGCAGTACTCAAACAGTGCGATATCGACCTGCATGCGCTATATACAAAGCGGTATGCTGATGAAATTTTCGTCGATGTGTTACCTGAGGGTGCATTGCCGGAAACGCGAAGTGTGAGAGGGTCGAATATGTGCCGGATGTCTGTGTTCCGTCCGCAACAGTCCGATACCGTCGTGGTCTCATCAGTGATTGATAATTTAGTTAAGGGAGCCGCCGGTCAGGCGTTACATAATATGAATATCATGTTCGGATTAACCGAAACCAGCGGGCTGGAGCAGCCTGCCATGCTGCCGTGATGACGCACAGCGCGTTACCAACACGAATCCTGGTCACCATTCAGCGGCCGGGTCTCTGGTTGCTGTCACTGGCCGTTATCGTCGCCCTGATGGCGTTGCTTATCTGGTCGGCGTATTTATATGGTCAGCGCGTTGCCGGCTATGAGCGCGGCGAAGCAGTTTCGGTCATTGGTAACCTGGAAAAACAGCTCAAAGAAATACAGGCGCTTTATGCTGAAAGTCAGCATCAAACTGCTATGATTGAACGTACCAGCCAGATTGATGATGATGCCAGCAAACAACTCAAACAGGCATTAAACCAGGCCCAGCAGGAGTCTCTGACGCTCAAAAAGGAACTCGCGTTCTATAAGAGCATTGTGTCTCCCGAGCAGGACAAGCGCAGCCTGGCGATTCAGACCATACAGCTGAAACAGGAAGAGGGTGGCGATTACCGCTACAAGGTAATGGTCAGTCAGCGTGGACGTAATGACAAGCTGGCACGCGGCACTATCGATATCAAACTCGAAGGTGTCGATGCCGGGCAAGCCAGGACACTCGCCTTGAGTGAAGTGTCTCCAAATGTGAAAAAAGTGACCAAATTTGGCTTCAAGTATTTTCAGAATTTCGAAGGTACCATGAGCCTGCCAACAACTTTCACACCCGAAAATTTACGGGTAGTGGTAACACCCAGCAATAAAACTATCGACAAACTCGATGAGCAATACAGCTGGGTCGACCTGACATCGGGAGGAAACTGATATGTGGGGCAATAACAAGATTAAATCAGCAAAGATCGATACCCTGATTGGAAACAGCATTGAAATTAGCGGTGATGTGAAGTTCAGCGGTGGTTTGCACCTTGACGGCACAATCATTGGCAGTGTGTCGGCCGAAGACAATGAACAATCTGTACTGGTGGTGAGCGAGCGCGGCTGTATCGAGGGCGATGTGAGTGTATCGTATGCAGTGATCAATGGCACGGTGAAGGGCAATGTTTATGCCTCTGAAAAGCTTGAACTTTCAGGTAAAGCCCGCATAGTAGGTGATGTCCATTACAATCTGCTCGAGATGGCCAGTGGTGCTGAAGTCAACGGCAAAATGCTGCATGACAAACGCGAGAAAAAGCTGCTGGAGCACCACTCAAAAAAGGATGAGACCAATATCCATATCATGGATGCGGCAACCACGGCACAAAGTTGACTAAAATAGTCAGGTAATGCTACATTAGGTATCTACATTAGGTATGGCTAATGTAATTTGGCTAATGTTTTATTGCGAGGTTTGACACAGGCATGAATATTCAGGTATCGCTAGCACCGATGAAACCCAAGGTGCCGGAAAATGCGACGGTAAAGTTCTCCGATGCAGCGGCCGCGCGTGTCAAACAGCTTGTCGAAGAAGCAAATAATCCAGACCTCAAGTTAAGGGTTTACGTTAATGGCGGCGGTTGTTCCGGTTTCCAGTACGGTTTCGAATTCGATGAAAACGTAAAACAGGATGATTCACAGATTGAAAAAAACGGTGTCGTCATGCTGGTGGATGCCATGAGCATGCAGTACCTGGCGAATTCCGAAGTGGATTACCTGGAAGGCCTCGAAGGTTCGCGTTTTGTGATTAACAACCCGAATGCCAAATCAACCTGTGGCTGCGGTTCGTCATTTTCGATCTGATTTAATATATGAAAGCTCTGATGTGTCATCCATGAATTATCAGAGCACGCATTCAACAAAATGCGATTTTGCTGAATGCTTCATTTTCATCCACATGGGTGGCTGAAAATGGCAGCACATCCATGTGCCGCAAGCAAACGCTGAATTCTTCAGAGTTTCCATAAACGTTTATACACAAAAGGGCGCATTGGCGTCCTTTTTTGATTGCCGCGGCATGGACATTTCCTGCTTCGAGTTTGTTAAGCTAAGCGCCAGTATTAGCTTAGGAAATATCTATGACTAGCGAATATTTGCCCGGCCTTGCGGGTGTACCAGCAACCAAATCGAATATTTCGGATATTGATGGCGAGAAAGGAATCCTCGCGTATCGTGGTTATGATATCCGCGAGCTGGCTGAAAAAAGTACCTTCGAAGAAACCGCGCTGTTGTTGCTCGACGGCAAGTTGCCCACCCGCGAAGACCTCGACGAATTTGACCAGCAACTTCGCGGTGAACGCCGGGTGAAATTCAACGTTCTCGAAATTATGAAAAACCTGCCCGCCACCGGGCATCCGATGGAAATGTTGCAAACTGCGGTAGCCAGTCTCGGCATGTTCTATGGCGGTGACAATGGCCTCGCGGATGGTTATCAGCAGGAGGATGACTATTTCATCCACTGCATGTCAGTGAAAATCATTTCGCGTATGGCAACTATCGTCGCGATGTGGCAACACGTGCGCAACGGTTATGATCCCGTCGAACCACGTCATGACCTGACGCATGCAGAAAATTTTCTCTATATGCTGCATGGCCGTGATCCAGATCCGTTCGAAGCACGCATCATAGATGCCTGCCTGGTATTGCACGCCGAACACACCATCAATGCCTCAACGTTTGCGGCCATGGTGTGCGGTTCGACACTGGCGTCGCCCTTCCTTGTCATTGCGGCGGCCATCGGCACCCTGGCTGGTCCGTTACACGGCGGCGCTAATCAGCGCGTGGTGGAAATGCTGGAAGAAATCGGGCGCCCGGAGAACGTCAAGGACTGGCTCGACATGAAGCTGGAAGAGAAAGAAGTAATCTGGGGCATGGGTCATCGCGAGTACAAGACCAAGGACCCACGCGCGATTGTATTGCAAAAAATGATGATGGAATGGATTGAGCGCAAGGGTAATCTCAGCCCCATGTTCGAAACCGCGCTTGTGCTGGAAGAAGCCTGTGAAGAACGCCTTGGCCCCAAAGGCGTGTATCCAAACGTGGATTACTATTCAGGCATTCTGTACACCGAGATGGGCATCCCGGCTGACCAGTTCACGCCGATATTTGCAGTGTCGCGCATCGCCGGCTGGATGGCGCACTGGCGCGAACAATTATCGGATAACCGTATTTTCAGACCGACCCAGATATATACCGGCGAGCCGTTCAGGCCTTATCTCGAGATGGATAAACGCTAGCGATAGCAATGGCGATAGCAGGGTGGGTCGCATCACCCGGACACTGGCTGGCGTCAATGCCGCGTTATTGTTCCCAGCACCACGGCCTGGTGCGCACCGGTGACCGATGGCAGGTTACCGGGTAGCTGCTGAATAGTCTGTTTCGCCAGCCAGGCAAATGCCATGGCTTCTACCCAGTCGGGATGCACACCCGATATTTCAGTTGAAGCAATGGCATACCCCGGCAGGTTTTCGCCCAGGCGTGTCATCAGGTGCCGATTGTGCGCACCGCCGCCGCATATCAGGATTTCCTGTGTCTGGGCTGCATACTGTTTGATGGCCAGTGCAATGCTGCGTGCGCTGAGTTCACACAGCGTGGCCTGAACGTCATCAGCGCGCAAGACGCCTGTCTGGTAACTCTCCAGCCAGTTGAGATTAAAATATTCAAAGCCCGTGCTCTTGGGAGGCGGCAGGCTGAAATAGTGATCTTCGAGTAAATCGGCCAGCAATGTTTCGTTGACCTGTCCGCATCGCGCCCAGTCGCCATCACGGTCATAGCTAAGGCCGTTTATCTTGTGTATCCAGGCATCCATCAGGCTGTTGCCGGGGCCGGAATCAAAGCCGGTAATGCCCGCACTATCACCGGGCAGAAGTGTCAGGTTGGCAATGCCGCCGATATTGATCACGCTGCGGTGTTCGTTATCGCGCTTAAAAACCGCGGCATGGAAGGCCGGTGCCAGCGGCGCACCCTGTCCACCAGCGGCAATGTCCGCAGTTCTAAAATCGCTCACGACATCAATACCGGTTTCCTGCGCGATCACTTCGGCGTTACCAATCTGGAGTGAAAAAGGCTGTGCTGTGTCGGGTCGATGGCGAATTGTCTGGCCGTGGCTGCCGATGGCGATCACGTCTTCGGGGCGCACGCCTGCCTTTTCCAGCAGCTGGTTCGCCGCCTGGGCAAAGATGTTTCCGGTCTGAGTATCAAGCGCATCCAGCGTGCCCAATGCTTCATCGGGCAGTTTGCGGCTCTCGAGTAAGGCCTGGTGCAATCGTTCAGGCCAGGGGTGGCAATGTGTGCTGATTAACCGGGGAGAGGTGTCGGCAAAGTCTACCAGCGCTGCGTCGATACCATCTATGCTGGTACCGGACATCAGGCCGATAAAAAGCTGCGACATTACTGGCTTGTAAGCTTAATTATTCAGCGCCAGCTGTGTCCGCGCGAGCAGATCAAGTTGTGCCAGCACCGGCTGTGTTTTCAAATTGAAATCATCCAGCAGGTCTTTTGCTACCGGCTGTGCAGTAGGCAGTTTCACGGTCAACGGATTGCGGTGCACACCACTGACGCGGAATTCATAATGCAGGTGCGGGCCGGTGGCGAGTCCCGAGCTGCCAACATAACCGATGGTCTGCCCCTGCTTAACTTTTTTGCCGGTACGGATGTGTTTGTCGTAACTGTTGAGATGCGCATACAAGGTGCTGTACTTGCTACCGTGCTGAATAATCACGACGCGGCCATAACCACCCTTGGTGCCTTTATAGATGATCTTGCCGTCACCGGCAGCGCGCACCGGTGTGCCACGTTTGGCGGCATAGTCCACGCCCTTGTGTGAGCGTAATTTGTGCAGGATTGGGTGATAGCGGCCGAGGCTGAAGCCCGAGCTGATACGGGTGAAGTCTACCGGTGAGCGCAGGAAAGCCTTGCGCATGCTGTTACCGTCCGGCGAGTAATATTTCGCGACAGTGTCGCCCGGTTTTTGATAGCGCACCGCGCGGTAGATTTTCTTGTCGTTAATAAATTCAGCGGCGAGGATGTTGCCGTCGGCGATTTTTTCGCCGTTACGGTACAGTTGTTCGTAGAGCAGGGTGAAGCTGTCACCCTTGCGAATGTCGAGTACAAAGTCGATGTCCCAGCCAAAAATACCGGCCAGCTCCATGGTTATGTTGTCTGACATACCGGCCGCGTAGGCAGCTTCGAACAGCGAGCTTTCAATTTCAGCCTGGGCGTATTTCTGACGCACTTCGATATCGTAGCTCAGCACATCAGAATTGAGCTTGCCATCATTTGTGCGTTCGACCAGCAGGTAGGATTCGTGGTTGATTTCATAGCGCAGCGCCTGCAGGCTGCCTTCGCCATCGGTGAGCACGCGGATGACGTCTTTCGGGAAAATCTTGGTCAATTTTTTAGCGGCATCACCGGACTTCATCATTTCGTCGAGCTGCTGTGGTTTTATCCCGGCGCGCTTGAACAGTTTTGCGAGGCTGTCGCCTGACTTGACTACAAATTCCTGCCATTTCTGTGGCGCGACATGGTTAATTTCGTCAATGATTTCCTGCTGGGCCTGTAATTCAGGCAGTGGCAGTTTGAAACTCTGGCGCGCAATGCGTGACTGCGGGGGCTTTTCGATCAGTGCTTCACGGGCCTGGGCAGCGTCTTTAAGTTGTACAGAAAGTGTCTCGCTGGAAGGAACATCGGCTCGCTGGTAAACACTGGTGGTGCTGGCAATTACCGCACCCAGCACAATACTGCCCGCGGCGAACAATGCCCAGCGCATGGCGGGGTGACGTTCACGTTTCACGGAAGGACGAAAATCTATATTAATCAATGCCATTGGGGTCCAAAATTTAGAAGGATTTTAACTGAATGTAGCTTGCATAGAGTAGCGGGTCAATCAAATCCTGTGGATATTATTATTGTTGGCCAGAAATTTCAGAGTTTCCTTGAGAATGTGCAGGCCGGCGGGTATCTTATACGCCTTTTTACCCCATTAACACCGCCCAGATCAAAAGGAACAACCATGAGCAAGTTCGACCCTGACATACAAAACCAGCTGGACACCATCAGGCGCGGGGCGGATGAAATCCTGGTTGAAGATGAGCTGGTCAAAAAGCTGAAGCTGGGTCGGCCGCTGAAAATCAAGGCCGGGTTCGATCCCACCGCGCCGGACCTGCACCTGGGACATACTGTGCTGATTAACAAGCTGCGCCAGTTCCAGGACCTTGGCCACGACGTTATGTTCCTGATCGGTGATTTTACCGGCATGATTGGTGATCCTACTGGTAAAAGTACGACTCGCCCGCCGCTCACTGCTGAAGACGTGCAGCTCAATGCGAAATCCTACCAGGCGCAGATCTTCAAGATACTCGACCCTGACAAAACCCGGGTGATGTTCAATTCAGAATGGTTTGGCAAAATGAGCAGCGCCGAGATGATCAGGCTTGCGGCCAGTTCAACCGTGGCGCGCATGCTGGAACGCGATGATTTCAGTAAACGCTACAAGGGCGGGCAGTCGATCGCGATCCACGAATTTCTTTATCCGCTGATACAGGGGCATGACTCGGTGGTGATGCAGGCCGATGTTGAGCTTGGTGGTACCGACCAGAAATTTAACCTGCTCATGGGGCGACAACTTCAGGAGCAGGCCGGGCAGCCACCACAGGTGGTGCTCACCATGCCGATTCTCGAAGGTCTCGACGGTGTGCAGAAGATGTCGAAGTCACTCAATAATTACATTGGTATTAACGACGATCCGAAGGATATGTTCGGCAAAATCATGTCGATTTCGGATGAGTTGATGTGGCGCTATTTTGAATTACTCAGCTTCCGTCCTATGGCTGAAATCGAAAGCTTCAAGAAAGACATCGAGACCGGCAAGAATCCGCGCGATGTTAAATTTTTACTGGCGGAAGAAATCATCGCACGGTTTCATTCACAAGCAGCTGCAACTGCGGCACGCGAAGGTTTTATCGAGCAATTCTCCAAAAACAGGATTCCGGATGATATACCCGAAATTACCCTCAGCGCCGAGGATGGCGGCATCGCGATTGCCAACGTGTTAAAAGCAGCCGAGCTGTGTTCGAGTACCAGCGAGGCGATGCGCATGGTTCAGCAGGGCGCGGTCAAGATGGATGGCGAGAAAGTCAGCGATAAATCACTGAGGATAACGGCTGGTACCGAGGCCGTGTTCCAGGTGGGCAAGCGCAAGTTTGCCAGGATATCAGTGCAATGATTTTTCGGCGGGTAGACGACGAATGGCAATAACAAAACCTGCGCTCAGGTTGAACCCGGGCCTGCATGCGCTATATTGATTAGTTCCACGTGTACGCGAATCTGGAATTGAGAGGCATAGAATGGGGATGGAGCACATAGTCGCCAGCCAGGCGGAAGAAATTGTCATCACGGATGTATTCGAGAACAATGAAGATGAAATCCGCGAAATAAATGCTGACTTTCTGCAGGACAGCACGTTTAAAGGTATCAGGCGTGCGTTCACCATTTTCAATGGCACGCAACTGCGTCAGTCATATCAGTCATTTAAGCATTCCCAGGCTAAACCCTACCGGATAAATCTCAGGTATGTCCGCGCGGAGCCTGAACGCAATCGCCAGTTTGCCTGGCGCAGTCTTTCGACCTCAGGCGCGGCCATGGTAATGGCTGTGCTGCTGGCCAGTACCTGGTATTTCACTGAATATAAATCAGATTACCTGCTGGTAGCGGCGGTGTTGCTTGCTGTTGCTGGTGTCATAGCGCTGCTGCTGTTTTTTTACCGCTCACGTGACACCTATATATATAAAAGCCTGGTTGCCGGTGTGCCGCTGATCGAGCTGGATAATCACAAACCCAATATGCGTGACTTCGACGCGTTTCTATATAAGCTTGAAGCACATATTCGTGACGCGCATGCGCGTGCCATGAGCAACCGGGAGTTGCTGGCTGGCGAGTTGAAGGACTTACGTCGATTGAAAGATGCCGGCATGTTGACCGATGAAATATACGAGCAGGCGCGTGCACTCATTTTCAAACACAAAGATTACAGCGTGAGCCAGTAATGCATGATCATGCTGATCAGTATTAAATGACCGTATGAACAATGGCAAGTCAGGGCGTTTCTTAATACGATGGTCTGCACTGCCTTTACTATTATCTTCTATGCTCGCACCCGCTGCCGAGCAGTCAATCGAAACCCTGAAGCTGCCCACCGGTTTTAAACTCGAAATTTTTGCCACCGATGTTGAAAATGCACGCCAGCTGGCGCTGGGCGATAAAGCCACGGTGTTTGCCGGTTCGCGCAGTGCAGGCAATGTGTATGCACGCACTGGTTGATGATAATTCAGACTACAGGGCAGACAGGCAAATACTCATCGCCAGTGATCTCAACATGCCGAGCGGGGTTGCGTTTAAGGACGGCGCGCTCTACGTGGCAGCTGTCAGCCGCGTGCTGCGTTATGACGCTATCGAAAGCAGGCTCGCCAGTCCACCGCCACCGGTAGTTATCACCAGTGGCTTGCCGCGTGACAGTCATCACGGCTGGAAATATCTCAAGTTTGCAGCTGATGGGGATTTATTTGTGCCCGTCGGCATGCCCTGCAATGTTTGTCTGCAGTCGGATGTGCGTTATGGCACATTATTAAAACTCGATGTAAAAACCGGGCAGTATTCCGTATATGCCAAGGGTGTGCGCAACAGCGTTGGTTTTGATCTCGAACCGGGCACTTCGCATTTATGGTTTACCGACAATGGCCGCGACTGGCTGGGTGATGATGCGCCGCCGGATGAAATCAACCGAGCTGACAGGACCGGGCTGGATTTTGGCTTTTCCTATTTACATGGCAGTTCAGTGCCCGATCCTGACTATGGTAAAGCGGCAGACCTGGGCGGTATTACGCGTCCCATGGTAAACCTCGGTGCGCATGTTGCCCCGCTGGGCATGGCGTTTTATACCGGTAAACAGTTTCCTGAAAAATACCGCGGCGGTTTTTTTGTAGCTGAGCACGGCTCATGGAACCGCAGTGAAAAAGCCGGTTATCGCGTGATTTTTGTAAAACCGGGAAAAGGCACAGCGAAACCTGTTGTTGAGTCCTTCATAACAGGCTGGCTTGATCGCGATGAAGATTCCGCCTGGGGGCGGCCGGTGGATAGTTTAAACCTGCCCGATGGTTCGATACTGATATCGGATTTCGCAGATGCGATATACCGAGTGAGCTATGCGAAATAAAAGGGCGATGAAATGGACTACATTCCACCGCCCCTGAACATTATCAGCTTTGCTGTTTACGGCATGTGCCAATTAATCCCAGCAGGCCGGATGCAAACATCCACAACGCAGGTGGTAGCGGGACCGCGCTAACCGCAGCGACTGAGCAGTCACCGCTGCCGATACTGTTGGCAGTGCCCGGGGTGATGCAACCCAGCTGAAAATTTGCCAGGTTGTCATTACTGTCAAAGCCGTTCGGAAAACGTGACAGGCTGGTGATAATGGAATTGCTGTCAACGACGGACACTGTGTTGCCTTCTGTATAGGATAGTAGCTCGCCTTCATATGACAGAGAATCAACAACAACTGTCCCGCTTAACAATGCGACTGCATCCGGTGCGCCATTCTGCAACCAGCCTGCGCTGCTGGTGAAGTCGTAGTCACAATTCATCACCAGTGACGTATCGTCACACAGCACCAGGTAACTACCGGCATCGAGGCTGAACCCGGTGAGATCGATATTTCGGTAAACACTGCTATCAGTGCCGTTGATGAGTTCGATGTGATAACCGTCGAGTGATATTTTTAAATTTCCATTATTGAACAGCTCAATAAACTCGGCAGTGTCTGTGCCCGGCTGATCGTAATCGATTTCATTGATAACAATGTTTGCATGCGTGGTGCTGGTTGCAATAGCAATACAAACAAATGTACAGGTGTGGATAAATTGTTTCATTTCACTAACTCCTTATGATGATTGAAAGGCTGCATGCTGGATCAGCACGCAACGATCTGCGCCAGGTTGCACGTGCAGTGGATCAAAATACGGGAGGGAAATAAAACAAGCATGCGACATCCTTCCATGAGTCGTGGTTTCAATCCTTTGTCGCGCTACGAGGCGCACCGTGTGCAGGCGGGCTTGCCTGCACACGGAAATAATAAAGCGAAGTCTGAATCGATACAAGTGCCGCTTATCAGTGTGCAGAATGCGGCGCTGGTTACACAAGAGATGGCGGGAGTGATAGAGTCGACGGCATACGACATGATTTTAACGGGCAGGGGGAATAGACATGCGCGCAGTAATTCTAATACTGCTTGGATTGGCGAGTGCTAATGCACACGCATTTTTCTTTCCCGAAATACCGTTCTGCCCACTCGGTGGCCCGCCGGGCTGGTTCAATCGAGTTGCCAACCATGATCGCTATGAGCGCTACCCGCCGCCGATGTATTCACCATCACCCTACCGTCAGCAGGACTGGCGCTACCCGCCGCCTGCTCGAAATGACTGTGGCTCAAATGGGAGCGGATGTCCCTGGCAATAAGCCGGGACAGGTCGACATAAAAAAAGGCAGCCAGTGGCTGCCTTTATTTATGCATCACCCTGTCAATCAGGACTGGGCATTGTCTTTATCAGTCTTTGCCCAGGTATCACGCAAGGTCACCGTGCGGTTGAATACCATGCCTTTTGTATGACTGTCCTTGATGAAGTAGCCCATGCGCTCGAACTGGTAATGCGTATCCAGGTCCGCATGTTCCAGCGATGGTTCCAGCTTGCAGTGGCTGAGTTTTCGCAATGATTCCGGGTTGAGATGCTCGACGTGGTTTTCGCTGCCGCCAGGATTGGGATGGGTGTAGAGACGGTCGTACAGATTCACCGTGGCGTCCATTGCATGTTCTGCTGATACCCAGTGGATCGTGCCTTTGACTTTTCTGCCGTCGGGTGAGTTACCGCCACTGGTAGCCGGATCATAGGTGCAGATTAATTCGATCACCTCGCCGCTTGAATCCTTGATGACATCGGTGCAGGTAATAAAATAGGCATATCGCAAACGCACTTCGCGGCCGACTGACAGGCGAAAGAATTTTTTCGGCGCGTCTTCCATGAAGTCTTCGCGTTCAACATATATTGTTCTGCTAAACGGTACCGTGCGTGTGCCCATCTCGGGCCTTTGCGGATGGTTCTGCGCTTCCATGAGTTCGACATCGCCTTCCGGGTAATTTTCGATGGTCACTTTCAGCGGAGCCAGCACGCCCATGACGCGCACAGCGTGTTCGTTCAGGTCTTCGCGTACACAGTTTTCCAGTACCGCCATTTCGATAAAACTGTCTTTCTTGGTAACACCGATACGGTCGGAGAAATCACGCAGCGAGGCCGGCGTGTAACCGCGGCGGCGCAATCCTGAAATCGTCGGCATGCGCGGGTCATTCCAGCCGTCGACATGCTTTTCGGTGACCAGCTGGTTGAGCTTGCGTTTACTGGTGATGGTGTATTTCAGTTGCAGGCGGGCGAATTCAATCTGTCGCGGGTGGCACGGCGTTTTTACCTGGTCGAGCACCCAGTCGTATAGCGGACGGTGGTCTTCAAATTCCAGCGTGCATAAAGAATGTGTAATGTTTTCCAGCGCATCAGAAATGCAATGAGTGTAATCGTACATCGGGTAAATCGGCCAGGTATCACCGGTGCGCTGATGGTGCGCGTGCTTGATGCGGTAAATCGCCGGGTCGCGCAAGTTAATGTTGGGCGAGGCCATATCAATTTTGGCGCGCAATACATATTCACCGTCCTTGAATTCACCGGCGCGCATCCGGCTGAAAAGGTCCAGGTTTTCTTCGATAGAACGACTGCGGTCCGGGCTTTCGCGGCCGGGTTCGGTCAGGGTGCCACGATACTCGCGAATTTTTTCTGCATTGAGTGAATCGACATAGGCCTTGCCCTGTTTGATCAGGTCAGTCGCGTACTGGTACAACTGCTCGAAATAATCCGAGGCGTGATACAGATCGCTCCATTCGAATCCGAGCCAGCGCACGTCTTCTTTAATGGATTCGACATATTCGTTGTCTTCTTTTTCCGGGTTAGTATCATCAAACCGCAGGTTGCACTTGCCCTTGAAATCACGCGCCACGCCAAAGTTCAGGCAAATCGATTTGGCATGGCCGATATGCAGGTAACCGTTGGGCTCGGGCGGGAAGCGCGTCTGGATGGTGCTGTGTTTGCCCGCGGCAAGATCATCCTGAATGATGTTGCGGATAAAATTTGCGGGAGCGGTTTTTTCTTCTTCGGCCATGGCTGTGAGTCTTTTGCAAAGGTGCTGGCGGCGTATTGTACATGCCTGCCGCGGTGTTTGTGCATGCAAGCTGCGCTGAAAACGGCAATTGTGTGAATATAGAGGTGACAAATTATAAATCAGCGAGGGATTATGGTCTTCAGCGCAATAGTGTTTCGCATCTCCGGCATTGTGCTACGCCCATGCTATGACTGTGTGTTTCTGGCGCGGTGTTATAAACTGCGCGCCAGATGAGCATGCCAGGCTAATGACCGAGACGCTAAACACCGACAGCATTTTGCATTTTATGCGGCAGGCCGGATATCCCGCTTGCGAACTGCGCCTGTTCGAACAAGTCGATTCCACCAATGACTGGTTATTGCAACACTGCCGTGACGGTGCGCGCCTGCCACTGGCCTGCATTGCCGAGACCCAGAGCGCCGGTCGCGGTCGCCGCGGCAAAGTCTGGCATTCAGCGCCCGGCAAAAACCTGGGCATGAGCCTGGGCTGGCGATTCGCCCTGCCGGTGTCAGCGCTTGGTGCGTTTTCTTTATTAATGGGCGTTGCACTGGTGCGTGCCTTAAAACACATCGGCATTTCAGGTGCAAAATTGAAATGGCCCAATGATGTGTTGCTGGATAATAAAAAGCTTGCCGGTATTTTAATCGAGACAGTTTCACTGGGGCAGGGAAAGATTGCGGTCGTGGCCGGGTTTGGGGTGAATTGTGATATGCCAGTGCAGGCACGCACCATGGTCGAACAGGCCATCACCGATGTTTGCGAACATCTGCCAGGGCACAGCTGCAATCGCAATCAACTGGCCGCGCTGGTGCTCGGTGAATCAATGCAGATATGCGCGGGCTTTCCCGCGAACACGGCAGATTTAATCGAAGAATACAGGCGAGATTACGATGTGCTGCAGCAGCGAGCCATTATGATTCAGCATGCTAATGGTAAACGACAACCGGCACTTGCCTTGCGCGTCGAGCACAACGGCGCGCTGCGTGTGCAGGTGGACGGTGACGAACAGCTGCTCAATGCCGGTGATGTCAGCCTGCGGTGCGTGTCTTGATCCTGACCATCGACATTGGCAACAGCCGCATCAAGTGGGGCCTGTGGCAAGCCGGGCAACTTGTCGAAAGTGCGGCGCATGAATATGTTATCGAAGATGTTGGAAGCCTGTTGAATGACAACTGGCGACACTTCGAAAAACCCGATGTCGTCATGCTGGCGTGCGTGGCAGATAATACAGTTGAAACGATTATGCAGGCCTGGTTGCACGAACACTGGCGAATCCAGGCGCAGGTGTTTCGTGCCACGCGCCAGTTTGGAGCTATGACGCATGCCTATAAAAAACCGGAACAACATGGTGCAGATCGCTGGGCGGCAATGATCGCCGCACGTGATATGTATAGCGTGCCATTGTGTGTCATCAGTTGCGGTACGGCCGTCACGGTTGATGTGATTGATGCAACCGGCAAACACCTCGGCGGGCAGATCGTCCCCGGGCCCGATTTGATGCTTGACGCACTCAGGCAGCGTCTGCCTGCACTGGCGGATATTGAAACGCCTCCGGGCTGCAATGCCGGGGCCGTGTTCGCGAGTAATACTGCCGACGCGGTGACTAGCGGTGTGCACAACATGCTCGCAGCAGGGCTCGACCGCGCATCTGAAAATGCGCGCAATCTCGTCGGCGTCGAAATGAAAACCCTGCTCACCGGTGGCGGCGCGACTGTTATGATGGCGCTGATGAAGACCTCGATAGAGCTGCAGCCAGACCTGGTGCTGCGCGGTTTATACATTGCAGCACAGGCAGGAAAGGCCTGATGCGCTGGCTGGTTTTGTTGTTGCTGGCACTCAATCTGGGCTACCTGGCCTGGGAATTGAATCGACCTGTCGAGCAAGCAGCGCACACGACGCGCAGTCAAGATGCTGATACACCCACGATAGTGCTGCTGAGCGAAACCCGGTCGGCGCCAACACAAGCGACCTTGGTCAAATCAGGCACGGCAGACACGCCAGTGCAGAACGCGGGCGCCACAACCGCGCTCGCTACCAGCGCTGTTCCCGCCAGGAAAGCGGTTGATACTCCGGCGCCACCGCCTTCGACGCCAGCACCAGAACCTGCTGCCGCGCCTCCACCGGCTCGAATCATTTCCGCGCACGTAGCGGACGCCTGTTATACCCTCGGACCGTTCCGCGAGCTCGACAAGTTAAGAAAAATCACCCGTGACATTCGAGATTTTGTTGTCGATGCCTCGTTTCGAAGTCACGAGGAACGCGAACAGTCGATGTACTGGGTGTATCTGCCGAGACAGCCGAGCAGGGCGGCAGCCACCGCGCTGGGCAAACAGCTCGAGCGCAAAAAAATTCGTGATTACTACGTGATTAACAGCGGTGCACAGAAATATGGAATCTCGTTGGGGCACTTCAAGGAAAAAGAGCGTGCCCATGATTTGCTGGGCCGCGTGACAAAAGCCGGTTTTGAGCCTGTGCTGGAGCCGGTTTTCAAGACGTATACCATTTACTGGCTGGATTATCGTGTTCAGGCAGACGGAAATATTCCAGAAAACGCGCTGGATTTGCGCGCCATGCCTAATGTCAGCCGCATCGATCGCGATTGCGGTTAGTGGCATTCATCCTGGTAAAACGGTTTTTTCACGGTCGTGATCATCTGCGGGCGGGCAGAAAATAAATAATTCGGCAATCAACTCTTCAATATGTGTATTACGCGTTGCTTTAGTGGACTGCATTACCTAAAATTGCCCGCCTCGCACGCGGGCTGAATATGCGCAGCGTGCTAACTGGTTGAAATTGCCGGAGTAGCTCAGTTGGTAGAGCGCCTCACTTGTAATGAGGATGTCGCGGGTTCGACTCCTGTCTCCGGCTCCATATTTTGTTTGCCGTTTCAGTTTGTTACGGTTGACAGTCGCGCTGCGCACGCGCAAAATACGCGGCTTGATTTTCGGAGGGGTTCCCGAGTGGCTAAAGGGGGCAGACTGTAAATCTGCTGGTTCTACCTTCGGTGGTTCGAATCCACCCCCCTCCACCAAAAGTACAGAATTTTTCCGCCTCTGAAAAGGGGGTGGGTTCGAACCACCAAATAATGGATGTGGTTCGCCTGGTTCACGTTAAGTGGAGCAGAGTGCGCAAAGCGCGGCCAGGCTGATTTATTCGCCGGCAAGCAGATTTTAGAAGGTTGGCTGAATACCGGTCATCAAAGAGTTGCCGCAGCTGGGTAACGGGTTACTTGAATGTGCGGGTGTAGTTCAATGGTAGAACTTCAGCCTTCCAAGCTGACTATGTGGGTTCGATTCCCATCACCCGCTCCAAACAGTGCAGGAATGGTTTTGGCTCATATAGCTCAGTCGGTAGAGCACTTCCTTGGTAAGGAAGAGGTCACCGGTTCAAATCCGGTTATGAGCTCCATATAGTTTATTTAATTGAGTATTTTTTTTAAACAATTCAGATCCGGGGGAGACATTCAAAATGTCCAAGGGAAAATTTGAACGCAACAAGCCGCACGTAAATGTCGGCACAATTGGTCACGTAGACCACGGTAAAACCACGCTGACGGCGGCGCTGACAAAAGTCATGGCCGAAGCACAGGGCGGCGATGTCAAAGCGTTTGACCAGATTGACAATGCCCCGGAAGAACGCGCGCGTGGTATCACGATCGCGACTTCACACGTGGAATACGAAA
>Ga0316201_10000829_pt1 | contig 19347 bp, 21 predicted proteins | sample CS6wburrow_MG_FD_204516 | JGI IMG/M metagenome (GOLD analysis project Ga0316201, IMG submission 204516) | Coastal sediment microbial communities from Delaware Bay, Delaware, United States - CS-6 worm burrow | ecosystem: Environmental > Aquatic > Marine > Coastal > Sediment | place: USA... | reverse complement strand
ATTTGACGGATTCAAGGCGATCAACAACCTAAATTTTTACGTCGATGCCGGTGAGCTTCGTTGCCTGATCGGGCCCAACGGGGCAGGCAAGACCACGATGATGGACATCATCACCGGCAAGACCCGCCCCGACACCGGCACCTGCTGGTTCGGCTCACGTCTGAATCTCTTGCAGATGAGCGAACCCGAGATCGCGCAGGCCGGCATCGGGCGCAAGTTTCAAAAACCGACTGTGTTCGAGTTCCACAGTGTGTTCGAGAATCTGGAGCTTTCCATGGCGGGCCCCAAGGGTGTCTGGCGCACCCTGCGAGCTCGTCTTACCCCGGCCCAGCGTGAACGTATCGACGAGATACTCGAGCTGATTGGCCTATCGGAAGAATCAAAGCGCCTGGCCGGTGCTTTGTCGCATGGTCAGAAACAGTGGCTCGAGATAGGTATGTTGCTGATGCAGAATCCGGTGCTGTTGCTGGTCGACGAACCGGCGGCCGGCATGACCCACCAGGAGATGGACCGTACCGTCGAACTGCTCACCTCGCTGGCGGGCGAACACTCGGTCGTCGTGGTGGAGCACGACATGGATTTCGTGCGCGCGCTCAATTCCCGGGTCACCGTTTTGCATCAGGGTTCGGTGCTGGCCGAGGGCAGTATGGATCAGGTGCAGAATGATCCGAAAGTGGTGGAGGTGTACCTTGGTGAATAAACGCGCTCCGGGTATCGAGGTGCACGCCGCATGCTGAAGATCGAGCAACTGAATCAGTATTATGGCCAGTCGCATACGTTGTGGGATTTGAACCTCGACGTACCCGAAGGCGAGTGCACAGTCCTGATGGGGCGTAACGGGGTCGGCAAGACAACCCTGCTGCAATGCATCATGGGGCTGCTGCCGGTCAAATCCGGTAGCATGCTGTACCGGGATATTGAACTGACGCAGATTATTGCTGAGCAGCGCGCCGGCCTTGGAATTGGATACGTGCCGCAGGGTCGTCAGATCTTTCCTATGCTGAGTGTCGAGGAGAATCTGCTGATCGGCCTGCCGGCGCGCCGCGACGGCCTGCGCAAGGTCCCTGATCTTATCTATGAGATGTTTCCGGTGCTCAAGGAGATGCTTGGGCGACGTGGCGGCGACCTGTCAGGTGGACAGCAACAGCAACTCGCGATCGGCCGAGCCCTGGTGACGGACCCCAAGCTGCTGATTCTGGATGAGCCCACGGAGGGCATCCAGCCCAATATCGTCGCTGACATCGGTAGTATCGTGCGTCGGCTTAATCAGGAGATGGGGCTTACTGTATTACTGGTGGAGCAGAAGCTGCCGTTCGCGCGCAAGGTTGCCGACCGATTCTGTTTGCTGGATCGTGGTCGAGCTGTCGCGACCGGCGTCATGGCCGAGTTGAACGAGGAACTGATCCAGCAATACCTGACCGTATAGGATTCTTTGGAGGACCTCGATGAAAGCATCTGCCCTGACTATAGTGCTGTTCGGCCTGGCCGCCGGCGTGCAGGCGCATGTCGCCGATCTTTCCCCAACACAGCATGCCGGTGACCACTCCTGGTTGGCGCTGGGCTTGATCCCGCTGTTCGCGCAGACGGTGTCAAGGGTTCGCGGCCGGCGCTGACCTGACCGGCGCGCTCATGGTTGCGACAGCAAAACAAATCTCGCGTCACGAAGGTTGGCATGCCGAATTGCGTCTGGGTTTTCGCGCCGGGCCTCATCGTACCGTGTTGGCCGAGCGAAAGCGGCATGGACCGCTGGCGGTGCAGCGGCCGTTCTATCCGGAGGGCGAGGTCTGTCATGTGTACCTGCTGCATCCACCGGGCGGTGTGGTTGGCGGCGATGTGCTCGATATCGACGTGCATCTGGCGCTGGGTGCTCAGGCCCTGATTACCACGCCGGGGGCGACCAAGTTCTACCGCAGTGCCGGACGCCGTGCGCGTCAGACGCAGCGAATCAGGGTCGAGGCGGGCGCCGCGGTCGAGTGGCTGCCACAGGAGAACATCTTCTTTCCAGGTGCAGAAGTCGAGCTGCATACCCAGATCGATCTGCAGGGCGATGCACGCATTGCCTTTTGGGATATCCAGTGCCTGGGTCGCCCGGTGATCAGTGAGGGTTTTGACAGCGGCCATATTGACAGCCGGTTGTCGGTCTATCGTGATGGCAGACCCATAATCCTGGAACGCCAGCGGGTGGATGCCGACAACCGTTGCCGCCTGTCCTTGATGGCAGGGCTGGCGGTTGGTGCTAGCCTGTTGATCAGCGACGCCGGTGATGAGGAGATGGAGGCCTGCCGCGAACTGCTGTTGGCCAGCGCCCCGGACTATGCCGGCGCAACCCTGATCGAGGACATGCTGATGGTGCGCTATCTGGGGAATTCCACCGAGAAGGCACATCGGCTGTTCAGCGATATCTGGCAGACCCTGCGTCCGCGTACACTGGGCCGCTCACCCGGCGTACCGCGTATCTGGGCCACCTGAGCAGCCGTCACACGCATTCAAACCTGAGAGCAGATCGATATGGAGCTGACCCCGAGAGAAAAAGACAAACTGCTGTTGTTCACCGCCGCCCTGCTGGCCGAACGACGCAGAGAGCGCGGGTTGAAACTGAACTATCCGGAGGCGGTGGCCTATATCAGTGCCGCGATCATGGAGGGTGCACGTGACGGCCGCAGCGTGGCTGAGCTGATGGATCATGGCCGCACCCTGTTGACCCGCGAGGATGTAATGGACGGGATCGCCGAGATGATTCCTGAGGTGCAGGTCGAGGCGACTTTCCCGGACGGCACCAAGCTGGTGACCGTGCACGATCCAATCGTATGAAAGCGAAAGATTTCTGCAGCGCCTGACGACACGGGTATGTCGAGGAGAGAAAGATGATCCCTGGTGAGATAATTGCCGCCGACGGCGAGATCGAACTGAACGCGGGCCGCGAGACGGTAACCCTGTCGGTTGCCAACACTGGTGACCGACCGATTCAGGTTGGATCGCACTACCATTTCTATGAGACCAACGAGGCGCTCAGTTTCGAGCGCGCATTGGCACGTGGATTTCGCCTCGACATCGCGGCCGGGACAGCAGTGCGCTTCGAGCCCGGGCAGACCCGCGAGGTGAAGCTGGTCGCTTACGCCGGGGACCGACATGTTTACGGGTTCCGTGGTCACGTCATGGGCGCACTCGACAGAGGGAAAAACTGATGGCGACGATCAGCCGGCAGGCCTATGCGGAAATGTACGGACCGACGGTCGGCGATCGCGTTCGTCTGGCGGATACGGAACTGTTCATCCAGGTCGAGGAAGATCGCACCATCTATGGTGACGAGGTCAAGTTCGGTGGTGGCAAGGTCATCCGCGATGGCATGGGTCAGAGTCAACAGCCGGCCTCGCAGGTCGTCGACGTCGTCATTACCAATGCCCTGATCCTCGATCATGGGGGGGTGATTAAGGCCGATATCGGCATCAAGAACGGTCGTATCGTCGGGATCGGCAAGGCTGGCAATCCGGACGTGCAGCCGGGCGTCGACATTGTCATCGGACCAGGCACCGAGGCAATTGCCGCAGAGGGACAGATCCTGACCGCCGGCGGTATCGATTCGCATATACATTTCATCTGCCCGCAACAGGTGGACGAGGCCCTGATGTCCGGCATCACCACCATGCTGGGCGGAGGGACCGGGCCGGCGACCGGCACCAATGCGACCACCTGCACCCCGGGGCCGTGGAATATCCATCGCATGTTGCAGGCAGCCGACGCGCTGCCGATGAATCTCGGTTTTCTCGGCAAGGGTAATGCCTCGCGCCCGGGCCCGCTGTCGGAGCAGGTCGCGGCAGGTGCCATCGGTCTGAAACTGCACGAAGACTGGGGCACCACACCGGCGGCGATCGACAACTGCCTGACCGTGGCGGAGAATTTCGATGTCCAGGTGGCAATTCACACCGACACCCTGAATGAATCCGGCTTCGTCGAGGATACCCTTGCCGCCATTGCCGGGCGCACCATCCACACCTATCACACAGAGGGCGCCGGTGGCGGACATGCGCCGGACATCATCAAGGCCGCGGGCTACAGCAATGTACTGCCGTCGTCGACCAACCCCACTCGCCCCTACACGGTCAACACGGTGGATGAGCATCTCGACATGCTGATGGTCTGCCATCATCTGTCGCCGTCGATTGCCGAAGATGTCGCGTTTGCCGAATCGCGGATCCGGCGCGAGACCATAGCCGCCGAGGATATCCTCCATGATCTCGGCGCATTCTCGATGATTGCCTCCGATTCGCAGGCCATGGGCCGGGTCGGCGAGGTCATTGTCCGCACCTGGCAGACCGCACATAAGATGAAGATCCAGCGCGGCAGCCTGCCCGGTGATCCCGCCAGCCATGACAATCTGCGTGCCAGGCGTTACATCGCCAAATACACCATCAATCCGGCGATCGCCCATGGCATCTCACATGAGGTGGGTTCGGTCGCGGTGGGCAAGCTGGCTGACCTGGTGCTGTGGAAGCCGGCCTTTTTTGGTACCAAGCCGAGCCTGGTCATCAAGGCCGGGATGATTGCGGCTGCACCGATGGGTGATCCCAACGCCTCGATCCCGACCCCGCAGCCGGTGCACTATCGCCTGATGTTCGGCGCGCTCGGCGGTGCCCGTCATGCCACGAGGATGACCTTTCTTTCGAAATCCGCGCATGAGGCGGACGTGCATCGCCACCTTGGCCTGGAATCGCTGGTCGGCGTGGTGCGCAACTGCCGCGGAGTACAGAAGTCCGACATGGTGCTCAACGACTGGCAACCGACCATCGAGGTTGATCCTCAGACCTATCAGGTGCGTGCCGATGGCGAGCTGTTAGTCTGTGAGCCTGCAGAACTGCTGCCAATGGCGCAGCGTTATTTTCTTTTTTGATCCGGCAGGCAAGGCATCGTCAACATGCTTGAGCTGACCCGACGTGTCGAACGTGGTGAACCGAGCGCCACGCTTACCCTGCCACTCGAAAAGCGCATTCGGAGCCGTCTGCACGTCACACTCGACGACGGTACCGAGGCGGGGGTGTTTCTTGAACGTGGGCAGGTACTGAAAGATGGTGACCTGCTCGCTGATGCGAATGGGCTGATCGTGCGGGTGCAGGCTGCGGCCGAACCGGTATCCGAGATCCGATGTGACGATCCGCTGTTGTTGGCGCGAGCCTGCTATCACCTGGGTAACCGGCATATTCCGTTGCAGATCAGCGCGGGGCTGTTGCGCTATCAACACGACCACGTACTGGATGAGATGCTGAGGGGCCTGGGTCTGCAACCGGCCTTCGTACAGGCGCCGCTCGAACCGGAGCCCGGGGCCTATGGCGGGAGTGCACATGCCCACAAGCATGGTTACGGTGATGATCATGCCCACTGAGTCGCTGGGGCGTCTGCGATTGATGCAGCTGGTCAGCCCGGCACTGCCGATCGGCGCCTTCACCTATTCACAGGGACTGGAGTGGGCGGTCGAGGCGGGCTGGGTGCGCGATAAGGCCACCCTCGCCGACTGGCTGCAGGGCCTGATGGACGACAGTCTGGGGCAGCTCGAGCTTCCGATACTGCACCGATTCTGGCTGGCCTGTGAACAGTCTGACCCCGAAGGCATCGGGCGATGGGGGCAGAAGCTCCATGCCAGCCGCGAGACGCGCGAGCTGCGCGCCGAAGAGCACAATCGGGCACGCGCGCTGATCACCCTGCTAACCGATCTGGGGATACAGCAGGCAACCGACTGGCGTGACCATCTGCTCCACTGTCAGGCCGCGCCCTTTGCGCTCGCCGCCGTACATTGGCAGATCGGGATTGAAGACTGCCTGCTCGGCTATGCCTGGGGCTGGCTCGAAAACCAGGTCGGAGCTGCGATCAAGCTGGTGCCGCTGGGGCAGACCGATGGCCAGCGGGTGCAGATGCAACTCGCCGGCAGGCTGCCTGATGTCGTGTCACGCGCGCTGCAGATTGAAGACCATGAAATCGGTGCAAGCGCTCCTGCGTTGGCGATCGCGAGTGCGTGTCATGAGACCCAGTACACGCGTCTGTTCCGTTCATGATGTGGGGACAGACCACGTTCTCTTACAGTTTCCTGGGAATGAGTGATGATTTCGAAAAAACCTGCTCTGCGCGTCGGTGTCGGTGGCCCGGTCGGATCCGGCAAGACCGCGCTGCTTGAGGTGTTGTGCAAGGCGCTGCGTGAGCGCTACGACATCGCGGTGGTGACCAATGATATCTATACCCAGGAGGACGCGCAGATACTGATGCGCGCCGAGGCCCTGCCGTTCGATCGTATCGTCGGGGTCGAGACCGGTGGTTGTCCGCATACCGCAATCCGAGAAGATGCCTCGATGAACCTTGCGGCGGTGGAAGATCTGCAGCACAAGTTTCCGGACCTGGATGTGGTATTCATAGAAAGCGGTGGCGACAATCTGTCGGCCACCTTCAGCCCGGAGCTGGCCGATCTCACCATCTATGTGATCGATGTCGCTGAGGGCGAAAAGATCCCGCGCAAGGGCGGCCCGGGGATCACCCGCTCAGACCTGCTGGTGATCAATAAGATAGATCTGGCGCCTTATGTCGGTGCCTCGCTCGAGGTGATGGAATCGGATACCAACCGCATGCGCGGTGAGCGTCCCTGGGTGTTCAGCAATATGAAGGAGGGCACGGGGCTGGATGAGATCATCGCCTTCATTGAGCGAGAGGGTATGCTGCGGGCCGCTCAGGTCTCTTGATCTTCTTGCTTGTTCGTAAATTTCGACACGCAAGGCGGCGCACATCCGAAACGATCTGCGCGATGGCGCATAGCAATCATGTAGCCGCGCTTCAGCCTGATCCCTGAGTATCCTCTCTAAACTGGGGTAGAAATACTCTGCATTAAAAGTCACACAGCATGTTACTCCACAAATGGAGCATTCCATGCGTGCCTTAAAGCAAGCCGAGCGGGTCTACGATGCCCAGCGCATCGCCAGCGCGGCGCTCGAGAGTTTCTTCAATCTCTCGCAGCGCTGGGGGCTGACCGCCGGCCAGGAACGAACCCTGTTGGGCAATCCGCAGGAGTCGACGTTCTTCAAATGGAAGTCCGAACGTACCGCACGACGGCTGGGCCAAAAAGTCCAACAAGGCGTCGCTGTTCCAGGGCCAGAGCGCCCTGGCACGGATAGCTTGGCGGCAGTCCTGTCGACCTTGCCGACGTGCGCCGGTACCTCGGCGCCCGGCGGGGTCTCTGAGGCGGTCAGTATCCCACGCCAGGGGGCGCATCTTTCGTTTGTCTGGGATGGGGCGAGCATCGTGCGAGTTTTTGAGAAAACAAGGATTGTTTGAGCCGCCACCTGCCAGTGCTGTGGCAGGCATGGAAACCCCTTGTGACTGGCCGGATCATGGCGAGATTCTGGAAGGAGTTGGAGGACTCCGTGCCCAGGGAAGAGAATTTTTGTGACGGTTCGAGTCAATCGGCGGGCATAAGCCCTATTCTCGATTCTCCGACTGGTAGAATCCCCCCGATGGATGTCTCTCATATCATTGATGGGCTAAACGATGCCCAACGCGCCGCGGTGACCGCGCCGATCGGCAGTGCCCTGGTGCTGGCCGGGGCCGGGTCGGGCAAGACCCGTGTGCTGGTGCACCGGATCGCCTGGTTGATTCAGGTCGAGGGCCTGTCGCCCTGGGGAATTCTTGCCGTGACCTTCACCAACAAGGCCGCGCGTGAGATGAAGCACCGCATAGAGGCCCTGCTGGGGCAACCCGTCGGCGGCATGTGGGTCGGCACCTTTCACGGCCTGGCGCATCGCCTTTTACGGGCGCATTGGCAGGAGGCCAGCCTGCCGCAAGGATTTCAGATCATGGATTCGGACGATCAGCTGCGCCTGGTCAAACGCATCATTCGTGAGATGAACCTGGATGACAGCAAATGGCCGCCGCGCCAGGCGCAGTGGTTCATCAACAAGCAGAAGGACGAAGGCCTGCGTGCCGATCATCTGGATCACGGAGGTGATCCGTATCAGCGCCAGATGATCGCGATCTACCGCGAGTATGAGGCCGCGTGCCGGCGCGCCGGCAGTGTCGATTTTGCCGAGCTTCTGCTTCGTGCGCACGAGCTGTGGCGTGACCGGCCGGAGGTGCTGCAGCACTACCGCGAGCGCTTCAGTGCCATCCTGGTAGACGAGTTCCAGGACACCAACAGCATCCAGTATGCCTGGTTGCGTTTACTGGCTGGCAGCCAGGAGAAACTGTTCGTGGTTGGCGACGACGATCAGTCGATCTATGGGTGGCGCGGTGCCCGGGTCGAGAATATCCAGGATTTCCAGAGCCAGTACCCCAATGCCCAGGCCGTAAGGCTGGAGCAGAATTACCGTTCGACCGGCAATATTTTGCAGGCCGCCAATGCGGTCATCGCCAACAACCCCACCCGGCTCGGCAAGCAGCTTTGGACCGAGGATGGAGAGGGCGAGCCAATCCGCGTCTATGGCGCGTTCAACGAGGTCGACGAGGCACGCTTTGTGATCGACCGCATTCGCAGCGCCATTGAGCACGGCAGTCGCCGCGCCGAGATCGCCATTCTGTACCGCACCACGGCACAGTCGCGCTTGTTCGAGGAATCGCTGCTGCAGGCCGGCATACCCTACCGTGTCTACGGCGGTCTGCGTTTTTTCGAACGCGCCGAGATCAAGGATGCCCTGGGCTATCTGCGCCTGGTATCCAATAGACACGATGACCCCTCGTTCGAACGTGCGGTCAATCAGCCACCGCGAGGTATCGGCCCCAGGACCCTGGATACGGTGCGTGCACATGCGCGCGACTTCGGCTGTTCATTGTGGCAGGCGGCCACCGATCTGTTGCGCGGTGGTGCCATGGCGGCACGTGCGGCCAATGCCCTGCGTGGTTTCCAGGAACTGATCGAGGAGATCGATGCCAACAGTGCCGAAGAGGCCCTGCCCGAGCGCGCGGCCTTTGTGGTCGAGGCCTCGCATCTGCGTGAACACTTTGAGAAGAGCCGCGATGGCAAGGGTCAGGACCGGATCGAGAACCTCGAGGAACTCGTCAACGCCTGCCGCCAGTTCGAGTACGAGGATGTGGACGAGACTGGTTTGTCAGAGATGGACGCCTTCCTCGCGCACGCGGCCCTGGAGGCCGGTGATACCCAGGCGGATGAGTACGAAGACTGTGTGCAGCTGATGACGCTGCATTCGGCCAAGGGTCTGGAGTTTCCGCTGGTATTCGTCGGCGGGGTCGAAGAGGGCCTGTTTCCGCACAGCATGTCGGCAGAGGATCCCGAGCGCCTCGAAGAGGAGCGCAGGCTTTGCTACGTCGGCATGACGCGGGCGATGTCTCAGTTGTATCTTACCCATGCCGAGAGCCGACGTCTGCACGGTTCGGAAAGCTATCCGCTGCCGTCACGCTTTCTGCGCGAGATACCGGTCGAGCTGATCGAGGAGGTGCGTGCGCGGCCCAACGTGGCACGGCCCTACTCGCCCGCATCCGGTTCGCTGGCGGCCGCCCAGGCGGCCGGCGGTTTTCATCTTGGCCAGCGTGTTGCGCACCCCAAGTTTGGCGAGGGCGTGGTGCTGAACGCCGAAGGCCAGGGAAGTGGTGCGCGGGTTCAGGTCAATTTCGAAGATGCCGGCGCGAAGTGGCTGGTAGTGGCCTACGCCAACCTGAGCCCGGCATGATGGAATCCGGGCCGGGGGCGGGCTCGACGCATATCCCCCTGTCCCTGTACGTCCATATCCCCTGGTGCGTGCGCAAGTGTCCATACTGTGATTTCAACTCCCATGCGCTGCATGATGGGGTCGACCCGTTGGCGTATGTCGACGCCTTGCTGCTGGACCTCGGCCATGAGACGGCCCAACGGAGCCTGCCGCCACTGCAGAGCATCTTTTTCGGCGGCGGTACACCGAGCCTGTTCGACGGCGCGACGATTGCCCGGCTGCTCGACGGCATCGCGCAGCGGATGCCGCTGGCGGCCGGCGCGGAGATCACGCTGGAGGCCAACCCGGGTACGGCCGAGGCCGCGCATTTTTTGGCCTATCGCGCCGCCGGTGTGAATCGGCTGTCGATCGGCGTGCAGAGTCTCGATGACGACAAGCTCAAGGCGCTGGGTCGTATCCATTCGGCGGATGAGGCGCGCGCCGCCTTGCGGATGGCGCGCGAGGCTGGTTTCAAAAACATAAACCTCGACCTGATGTACGGCCTGCCTGAGCAGACCAAGGTCGAGGCACTGGGTGACCTATGTGAGGTCGTCGACCTTGGGGCGGAGCATATCTCCTGGTATCAGCTGACCCTCGAGCCCAATACCCTGTTTCATCACCGGCCACCGCCGCTGCCCGACGAGGACAGCCTTGTGGACATGATGGAGGATGGCCAGAAGATGCTGGCGGACGCCGGTTATCGTCAATACGAAATATCGGCCTATGCCCGCGAAGGCCGGCAATGCTGGCACAACCAGAACTACTGGCAGTTTGGCGACTATCTGGGGATCGGTGCCGGTGCGCACGGCAAGCTGACATTGCCGGGGCCACAGATTTGGCGACGGAGCAAACAGCGTCAGCCGGCCGCCTACATGGCCGGGGCGGCCGAAGGTGCCGTCGCCCTTGAGCGTGAGGTTGGGCAGAATGAACTGGCTGTGGAATTTCTTCTCAACGCGCTGAGGCTCAGCGCGGGTGTCCCGGTAGAAATGTTTCGGGAGCGTACTGGATTGACACTGCAGACGATTGCCCGGCCGCTCGCGCGAGCACACGAACTCGGCCTAGTGTTGGCGGCCCCGGGTCGCCTGCAGGCCAGTCCACAGGGGCTGCGTTATCTGAACGATCTGCTCATCCTGTTCGATCCGGATTGAGGTCTGCCTGTATGGATCAGGTTTTTTTCAAGCAGGTGTATTGCCCATACTGCGGAGAGTCGATCGAGATGCAGGTCGACAGTTCTGCGGGGCAGCAGGGTTACATCGAGGACTGCAGTGTTTGCTGCAGGCCGATCGAGGTGCGCCTGCTGCATGATGGAGAAAACTGGGGACTCGAGGTGCAGCGGGATGACGAATAATTATGTGCCGATCGATTGCGATCAGCATTCGGTGCTCGAATTGCTGGCCATGCGCCGAACGCCCGTGGTGGCACGGGTACTGCCCGGGTCTGAAAGCGGGTTCAGCACCGAAGGTGTGGTGTGTGACGTCCTCAGCCGGAACGGCGCAGAGTACCTGATCCTGCTTGATCAGTCGGCGGGGGAGCTGTCGATTCGGCTCGACCATCTTTTCAGCCTGTCTTCGCCGGATGGTTCATTGATCTGGCGTCAAAAAAACATCGCTGACCAAACAGGCTTTTTAACTCATTGATATAAAAAGATAAAAAGGAGGAATGGCCATCCTTTTTTGCATCATTTAATTCGGCAAGACAGGCCGCAAAATCCTGTGGTAGGTTGGTTCTGGAAGCAAGCTGACAACCGACGGTTGTCGGCCAACCCGAAAGAAACTTGAGGGTGAACCAGATGGAAAACAAAAAAAAGGCCGAGATAGATTTCGATACCTGGTCCGCGATGGCGCGTGAAGACCCGGAGACTTTTGAGTCGATGCGACTGGCTGCAATCGAAGCGGCGATCGCGAGCGCGCCCCAATCGAACCGCCAGCGCCTGCGCTGCCTGCAGTGGCGGATCGACCAGGAGCGCCGTCTTGCGCGCACCCCGATGGCCGCCTGCCTGCGGATTTCGCGCATGATGTGGCGGACGGTGCTGGGGCCGGGCGGATTGAACGACCGATTCGGTGAACTCCAGGGACTGTTTAGCGAGCGGGCCGGTGAGCCGCCGCCGGGCGTATCGCTCGGTGGGCAAGTGGTGGCCTTCGTCCGCACCTCCGACTGAGTTCAACGGTGCTTGCAAAATCGTCGATCTTGTCTTAGAGTACGCGGCCTTTCGCGCACCTGGCGCGCAAACCCGTATTCTTTGTAACGGCCCGGCTTGTGTAACGACGGGCGTTGGAGTGAGACGAAATGAAAGCGGACGTGCACCCAAAATACAGCGACATCAAGGTCGTCTGCAGCTGCGGAAACACCTTCAACACGCGCTCCACCATAAGCGGTGATACTTTGCAGGTTGAAGTATGTGCTGCCTGTCATCCGTTCTACACGGGCCAGCAGAAGCTGATGGATACCGCTGGTCGTGTAGATCAGTTCCGCAAGCGCTTCCGTCGCTAAGCCGAGCCGGCTCGTACTGATACCGGAAGGCGCCCTTGTGGCGCCTTTTTTCGTTCTATACCCGGACCCCGGTCCAGATTCCCGTCACCCGGAGCAAAAAATGAGTCAGGCAGATCAGAACAAACAAGACGCTGATTTCGAAATCAACCAGGCGGCACTCGATTATCATGCCAATCCGCGCCCGGGCAAGATCAGTGTCGAGCTGACCAAGTCCACCGCAACTCAGCGTGACCTGGCCCTCGCCTACACCCCGGGTGTGGCCGAGCCGGTCCGTCGCATCGCTGCCGATCCTCAGGACGCCTACAAATACACCGCAAAGGGCAATCTGGTCGGTGTGATCACGGATGGCACAGCGGTATTGGGGCTCGGCAACGTCGGCTCCCTGGCCGGTAAGCCGGTCATGGAGGGAAAGGGCGTGTTGTTCAAGCATTTTGCGGATATCGACGTGTTTGACATCGAGGTGAATGCCGAGCGCCCGCAGGAATTCATCGACACCGTGGTGCGCATTGCGCCGACCTTTGGCGGCATCAATCTTGAGGATATTGCGGCACCACATTGTTTCGAGATCGAACAGGCCCTGATCGACCAGCTCGATATCCCGGTATTTCATGACGATCAGCACGGTACGGCCATCATCATCGCCGCGGGCCTGCTGAATGCGCTGGAACTGCAGGGCAAGAAGCTTGAGGATGCGAAGATCGTGGTGCTGGGTGCCGGTGCTGCTGGAATCGCCGCCGTGCGTCTGCTCATCCTGATGGGCGCCCACCGTCGTAACTTCCTGGTCCTCGACCGCAAGGGCGTTATCTATCTGGGCCGTAAGGACCTGAATCCGTGCAAATTCATGGTGGCGGTCGAGACCGAGGCACGCACCCTGGAAGACGCCATGAAAGGTGCGGACGTCTTTATCGGCGTATCGGGCCCGGATCTGGTCAGCCCGGAGATGCTGGCCTCGATGGCCGACAGGCCGGTGGTGTTCGCGCTTTCCAATCCGGTTCCGGAGATCCGCCCCGAGGTCGCGAATGCGGTCAGGGACGACATGATCATGGCCACCGGGCGTTCGGACTATCCCAACCAGGTCAACAATGTGTTGGGCTTCCCGTTCATCTTCCGCGGGGCCTTGGATGTGCGCGCCAGCCGGATCAACGAGGATATGCAGATTGCCGCGGCGCACGCGCTCAAGGATTTGACCCACGAACCGGTGCCTCAGGAGGTTCTCGATGCCTATGGCCTCGATGCGCTGGAGTTCGGACCCAACTACATACTGCCGAAACCGCTCGATGGGCGCCTGCGTGACGTCATAGCGCCGGCAGTTGCGCGCGCGGCTGTCGAATCCGGTGTGGCGCGAGCTGACTGGCCGGCGCATTATCCCGCCAAGTAATCGGCTACGGCCGGCACCGAAACGTGTCCGATAGAAAAGCGCGGAGTCGAGGGCCCCGCGCTTTTTTTGTTGCCTGCAAACCGGGTGCCGCCCTTGGAAGACGTTTTCTTCGTCTAAGCTCAAGTGTCTAGGGGATGTTGCTCCAATGACAGAGAAGAGGGGAAAAAAACAATGCAGAAAGTCGCAATCATAGGTGCCGGGCGCGTTGGTGAGGCTACGGCCGAGATGCTGGCAATCCGGGAAACCTGCCGAGAAGTAGTGTTGATCGACGTACGGGAGGACGTGCCGCAGGGGGTGGCGCTGGATATCTTCCAGACCGCACCTTTTTTCAAGTTCGACACACGCGTCACGGGCAGCAACGATCCGGCTGACATGAAAGACGCCGATGTTGTGGTCATAACCGCGGGTGTTCCGCGCAAACCGGGCATGTCGCGTTCCGATGTTCTGGACACGAATGTGAAGATTATCGACGATATTGTCGCCGATATCGTCAAGTATGCACCGGAATCCGTAATCATTATGGTGACAAACCCGGTCGATGTGCTGACCTACCGGGTGTGGCAATTGACGGGATGGCCCCGGGAGCGTGTGCTCGGTCAGGCCGGTGTTCTGGATGCGTCCAGGATGGCGGCATTCATCGCGCTCGAAACCGGATTCTCGACCCGTGATATCACCACCATGGTACTCGGGGGGCATGGTGACTCCATGGTGCCGGTCACGCGTTTCTGCACAGTCAACGGCATCCCGATCTCTCAATTTATCCCGGAAAAGCGCATTGAGGAGATCGTGGAACGGACGCGCAACGGTGGTGCGGAGATCCTCGCGTTGCGCAAGATCTCCAGTGCCTATGATGCCCCCGGCGCCTCGGTGGTGGCGATGGTGGGTGCGATCAGCCGCAACCGCAACCGCCTGTTGCCCTGTGTCTGTATCCTGGACGGCGAGTATGGCGAAAAAGACATCGCCATGGGGGTTCCATGCCTGCTCAACGAGCATGGCATGTCACGGGTAGTCGACTTGCCGCTGACAGACGAGGAAACAGCCATGTTTCGTGAATCTGCGGCCCATGTGCGTGCCGATATTGGGCTGCTGAAGCCGCCAGGCTGAATCGGCAAAGTTGAGGGAATACCCCAATTTGCATTGAAAAACGACTTCGTTGCACTGCAGCAATTCCAATAATCGGATGGAAAAGCTGTTGTGCTAGTCTCTGCCGCCTAGCGTAAAAAAACCGCTGAACCAGATCATGGGTTGGCATCCTGGCAATTAGAATTCATCGCGCTTTCGTCGCGATTCTCCACAGTCGGTAGTGGCGAATTCTGGTCGCCGGACCGCACTGCCTTTTCACGTTCAGCGGCCCTGAAAACTCAGCCTAGAGGACCGGCCATATGTCTGATAAGAAAGCCACCCTCACCTTCAATGACACCGGGAAGTCGATCGAACTGGATATCCTTTCCGGTACCGAAGGTCCGGATACGATCGATATCTCCAACCTCTACAGTCAGGGCAAGGTGTTCACCTTCGACCCCGGGTTTGTTGCCACAGCCAGCTGCGACAGCTCGATCACATACATCGACGGCAACGAAGGCATTTTGCGTTACCGCGGTTATCCGATTGAGCAGCTGGCGGAGAAGTCTAACTTCGTCGAGGTCGCATATCTGCTTTTGTATGGCGAGTTACCGACCCCGGTGCAGTTGGAAGATTTCAACGGCATCATCACGCACCATACGATGATCAACGACTCGTTGTTGCGCTTCTTCCAGGGCTTCCACAACAACGCGCACCCGATGGCTATGATGGTCGCCGTGGTGGGTTCCCTGTCGGCCTTCTACCACGACTCGATGGATATCAGTTGTCCGCGACATCGCGAAATCAGCGCGCACCGCCTGATTGCCAAGCTGCCGACCATTGCCGCCGCCTGTTACAAGCACAATGTCGGCGAACCGGTGATGTACCCACAAAACCATCTTAGCTATACCGGCAATCTGTTGCATATGATGTTTGCCACGCCCTGTGAAGACTACGTGGTGGATCCGCTGGCGGAACGCGCCCTGGACCTGCTGTTCATCCTGCACGCCGATCATGAACAAAATGCATCGACCTCGACCGTGCGTCTGGCAGGTAGCTCCGGTGCCAACCCGTTCGCCTGTATCGCCGCGGGTACTGCATCCCTGTGGGGGCCGGCACACGGCGGTGCCAACGAGGCCGTTCTCGACATGCTTGAGCAGATCGGCAGTGTCGACAATGTCGACACGTACATAGCCAAGGCGAAGGACAAGGACGATCCTTTCCGCCTGATGGGCTTCGGCCATCGTGTGTACAAGAATTATGACCCACGCGCCAAGATTATCCGCGAGGTCTGTTACCAGGTGCTGGAGAAGCTCGCAGACAGCAACAATCCGCTGTTCGAGCTGGCCATGCGTCTCGAAGAAATCGCGTCCAAGGATGAGTATTTCCTGGAGAAGAAGCTCTATCCCAACGTCGATTTCTATTCCGGCATCATCTACCGTGCCCTGGGTATTCCGGACAATATGTTCACGGTGATGTTTGCCCTGGCTCGTACCGCCGGCTGGGTGAGCCACTGGACCGAGATGCTGGACGACCCGAGGCATCGGATCGGCCGGCCGCGCCAGCTTTACCAGGGCGCGACCCATCGCGACTACGTGGCGGCCGCCGAACGCTGATCAGGCGGGCGACTGGTCGATCAGGGCGTTGAGCTCATCAACGCTCAGCGTTTCCAGTCTGCCGCCGGTGATGGGGTCGCGCGGCGGGTCGCTGTGGCTCCGCAGGCCGAGTACGATCAGCTCGATCGAGGCTTCGCCGGCACGAAAACGCAGTGCCGGCCGCCCTACCCGCCGGCCCCCAGAATAATGCAGCGTCACCTCGGCCTCCTGCCAGGGAATGTGTCGGTCACTCAGGTGGACAATCACCTGCTCGGCGGTATCGGCGAATAGCAACAGCCGAATAGCATCCAGCGGACCATCGCCGTGCACCAGCGCACCGATCAGCTTCGGCTGGAATTGCGTGAACGCCAGCATCGCCTGCAGTGCAAGTTCTCGCTGTTGCTGCAGTAGCCTGGATTGTTGCGGTCTGAACAGTTCCCGGTAATCGCCGATTGCCGCGCGCATCGCCTCTATCGTTGGCCGCGCCTGCTGCAGGTTGATGCCGCGCATGTGAGCCGCGCGCTTGAGCGCGTTCTCCAGATCATGACCACCATCGACCACCAGGGTGGCGATATCTGCCAGAAGGGCACGCTGGTCGGGGCGGTGTCGCGCTTTGCTCAGAACAGGTCCTGGGTCTGCGGTGCGACGCCTGGCGCCATCGCACCGCCGTTTTCTCCGCCACCAAAGCTGCCGTTGCTGCCAGGTGTGTTTTCTGCGCGGAATACCTCGTAGATCGCACCGTCGGTCCCCGCTGTCGCTGGGGCACCGGTGCTTGGATCGATGCGCATGGTCACGATGTTTTGTGGCATCGTCGGTTCCTTGTCCGGGACGTCCTTCAGTGCGGCGCGCATGAAGTCCATCCACGCCGGCAGAGCGGCCTTGCCACCGACCTCACGGCGACCGAGCTTGCTGTTGTCATCGAAGCCGACCCAGACGTTGGCTACCAGATGTTCGTTGAAACCGTTGAACCAGGCATCGCGTTGATCATTGGTGGTGCCGGTCTTGCCGGCCAGGTCCTTGCGGCCGAGTTCGCGTGCCTTGGTGGCCGTACCCTGGCGGATCACGTCCTGCATCATCGAGTACATGAGATAGCGATTACGTTCGTCCAGCACCCTTACCGCCCGGGTCGGTTCTACCGCATCGCCATCGGCGGCTGGCGGACATTCCCTGCACACCGTCTTGGGCGCAGCTTCATACACAACGCCAGCCCCGGACTGTTCGATACGCTCGATTACGTAAGGATCGACCTTGTAGCCGCCGTTGGCGAGGACGGTGTATCCGGTTGCCATCTGCAACGGCGTGACATCGGCACTGCCGAGGGCGAGGGACAGATTGTGAGGTAACGCATCGGGATCGAATCCGAACTTCTGGATGTGTTGCAGTGCGGTCTCCACCCCCATGCTACGCAACAGTCGAATCGACACCAGGTTGCGCGATTTGGTCAGCGCATAGCGCAGGCGGGTCGGCCCGAAGAATTTTCCGGAATAGTTTTCCGGACGCCACGCGCCCTCAAGGCTGGGGTCCTCGAACACCACGGGTGCATCGTTGATCAGGCTGGCCGGCGAAAAGCCGTTTTCCAATGCCGCAGAATATATGAAGGGCTTGAAGCCGGAGCCCGGCTGGCGTTTTGCCTGGGTAACGCGGTTGAACTTGCTGTGGTAGAAATCGTAACCACCGACCAGCGCACGAATCGCGCCGTTGTAGGGATCGAGCGCAATCAACGCGGAGGCCGCGCGTGGAATCTGTGCCAGCCGCCAGGCCTTCTGCTTTTCCTCCTCGACCGCTTTTACCCTGATGAGATCACCCGGATTCACCACCTGGTTGGCCTTTTTCGGCGCTGGCCCGAGACGGTCGGTATTGATGAACGGCCTTGCCCACTTCATCTGGTCCCAATGGATCGTGCCTTGCTCCCCGGCGCCGAGGTAGACGGTTGCGCTTTTCTCGTCCACTGCGGTGACGATGGCTGGCCTGAGTCCACCTACGGTCGCACGGTCTGCGAGTGCCGCATCTAGTGCCGGCTGATCTGCGGGGAGCGGATCCAGCTGCTTCTCGGGGCCATGGTAACCATGGCGTTCGCTGTATGCATCCAGCGCATCGCGAACGGCCTGGTTGGCCGCGATCTGTTCGGCCCCCCTAATGGTGGTGTAGACGGAATAGCCGCCGGTATAGGCATCCTGGTCGAATCGCTCGACCAATTCGGCTCTCACCATCTCAGCGACATAGGGCGCTTCGACCTTAATATCCGGTGCGTAGCGACTCGCGCTGATCGGCTGGGCTACGGCCTCGTCGTGGGTGGCCCGGTCGATATATCCCAGATCCAGCATCCGCCCCAATACGTAGTTGCGGCGTTCGATGGCGCGCGGCGGATTGGCCAGCGGATTGAAACTGGAAGGCGCTTTTGGCAGCCCGGCGATCATCGCCGTCTGCGCGAGATTGAGTTCGTCGACGTTCTTACCGTAGTAAACACGCGCGGCAGCACCCACACCATAGGAGCGCTGGCCGAGATAGATCTTGTTCAGGTACAGCTCCAGGATCTCGGGTTTGCTCAGCTCTTTCTCGATTCGTAAGGCCAGAAATATTTCACTAAGTTTGCGCGTGTAGGTCTTTTTGCTGCTGAGGTAGAAGTTGCGCGCGACCTGCATCGTGATGGTGCTGCCGCCCTGCTTTTTCTTACCGGTAAGGGCGAGTTGCACCCCTGCTCGTATCAAGCCGCGATAATCGACGCCGGGATGTTGAAAGAAATTGGCGTCTTCTGCCGACAGAAATGCCTGCACCATATGCGGTGGTATCTGTTCGTGACTGAGAGGATTACGGCGCTTCTCGCCAAACTCGGCGATCAGTTTGCCGTCGCTGCTGAATACCTTAAGCGGAACCTGCAGACGTACATCACGCAGATTGTCGATATCCGGCAGGCCGGGCTCGAGATAGTAGTAGGCGGCGGCCAGAGCGGCGGCCGCAGCGATGGCCCCGGCGATGGCCAGGATCAACCCAAATTTAAAGATTTTTAATAGCCACTTCATGTGCGTGATCACAGATTACAGTCTTCAGGAATGGTGCCGATACCCCTTCCAGATGGGCCGCTATACTAGCCCGAATAGCAACTCGGATGGCGGTTGTTTTCATCCGGATGTGAGCAGGGCTGGAATCGTGA
>Ga0316201_10000828_pt1 | contig 19351 bp, 17 predicted proteins | sample CS6wburrow_MG_FD_204516 | JGI IMG/M metagenome (GOLD analysis project Ga0316201, IMG submission 204516) | Coastal sediment microbial communities from Delaware Bay, Delaware, United States - CS-6 worm burrow | ecosystem: Environmental > Aquatic > Marine > Coastal > Sediment | place: USA... | reverse complement strand
CACCATTGCTTTCGGTTACCTCTTTAATAACGGCTTGTAAGCGTTCTTCAAACTCACCCTTGTATTTGGCACCAGCAATTAAAGCACCCATATCTAAAGCGAAAATTTGTTTGTCTTTTAAATTTTCGGGGATATCACCATCTATAATTCTATGCGCTAATCCTTCGGCAATAGCTGTTTTACCCGTACCAGGTTCTCCAACAAGGATGGGGTTGTTTTTGGTTCTACGTGACAGAATTTGTAGAATTCTACGTATTTCTTCATCGCGCCCTATAACAGGATCTAACTTACCATCTTTTGCTAATTGGTTTAAGTTTTTAGCATATTTATTAAGTGAATTATAGGTTTCTTCCTGACTTTGAGATGTTACTCTATCACCTTTACGCAATTCATCAATAGCTGCTTGCAAACCCTTTTCAGTAACGCCTTGGTCTTTTAGCATTTGCGCTATTTTACTGTGCGATTTAAAAATAGCCAATATTAAATGCTCGACAGATATATAATCGTCGTTCATTTTTTTAGCTATAATAGCGGCCTCATTAAGTGTTTTGTTAGCTTCACGAGACAACATAAGCTCGCTTCCAGTTACTTTAGAGAAACTTTCAATTTGTTTATTTAAAGCCTGTTCAAGTATGGAAATATTGACATTTAATTTTTTTAAAATGAATGGAAGTACGTTTTCATCAACTTCAAAAATACCTTTAAAAAGGTGTTCATTTTCAATTTGCTGATTGCCATTACCCTGAGCAATTTGTTGTGCTTGCTGAATGGCTTCTTGCGATTTTATTGTATAATTATTTAAGTTCATATATATTGAGATTTTTTATTTCCGCCTAGACAGAAATATGATTATTATATTAGTTTTACAAAATGTATAGGTCAATAATCTTACCAACACTATTTGGAGGACAAAATGTCTGTTTAAATCAGTGATAACGTGACTCTTAGTCAGTTTGTAAGATTTTGAAACTATTCCGACTTATATAATTAAAATACAAAATATGGGATTATTTAACAAGTTATTTAGTGGTTCATCTGAAGAAAAAGTAGAAAAGATATTGCCTTGGATAGCACTAAATGAAATAAAGCAATTAGATGACATTATAGTGAAATCTAAAACCAAAACACAGCTTATATTTAAGCACTCCACACGTTGTGGCATTAGCAGCATGGTGATGAATCAATTTGTAGGTAATTATAATTTTAATGAAGAACAATTAGATTTGTATTATTTAGATTTATTGAATTACCGCGACATATCAAACGAAGTAGGATATAAATTTCAAGTCATGCATGAATCACCACAATTATTAGTATTAAAAAATGGGGTAGTGGTAGCACATGCCAGTCATGGCGCCATAAATGATATAGATTTGAATCGATTTGTTTAAAAGCATAAAAAACTCCCAAATATTTGGGAGTTTTTATTTTAATTTATAAAATTCATAAAAAACAAATTAGTTTACTATTTCAATTAAACGGGCCAGATATGAATACTTCATATCTCTTGTTTTAAGACCATCCGTCATAGCTTTTTGCTGAGCCGGAGTAGGTTGACCAGCGTCATATGGTTTGAGAAATTGTTTCATATTTTCAAACATATTAACGGTTATATGCGATGCGTAAGTGTCACTACCATATGGTACCATGAAACGAACTAAGCCCCAAGAACCTTTAGCGCCAGCATTGACCATTTTTTGATGGGTTGGCTTGAAGACTTGAATTTCAGCTTTTTCGTAAGCCTCGTAATTATTCATATCTACCTTCATGAAATCCATAGTAGCAACAGTTCCAACCTTCATTTTAAAATCGCCTGTCGTTCCATCAATTCGTTCCATGTAAATTCTAACCGCTAAATCTCTTGTTTTGGCTGCACCAATCAATTTTTTGTTTAGTTCGTCTTCGGACATGTTTGGGTATGCTTCTTTTGCACGTGCCATTAAATCTGAACCTTCAAACATTTTTTCGGCGCTATTATAAAGCGTGGCTGTGGCATATTGATAGCCTTGATCTTCTCCTCCTGGTAATAATTGCCATAAATCCCATCCAATAATCTCTCCAGCAGCTACTCGTTTTTCATGGATTTTTTTCCAGAATTGTTCCGTTTCAGAATACGCAACTTCTTGTTCGTTGTCAACTTTCATCATTTCAAAAACAATGAATAATTTTTCTTGCGCCACTAATGGCATGCTTAACAAGATTGTTAAAGCAAAAATTAATAATTTTTTCATACTAAATTAGATTGGTTAATGATTAGTTAGTACCAATGCATAAGCCTCGGAAATATCACAAAAGAAAAGGAGCCGAACTATTAATTTTTTTTGGGAGAAGTTTAATATAATTAAATGTACAACAAATTTCCTTATGTTATTGATTTAAAGTGCGTAAGAGGAACAAAATAACAAAAAAGCAAAACCATGTTGAAAGTTTTTTATATTTGAAATTTGCTTTGGGCTTGAAATTTAACCGTATTTATTAATATGAACATATGTCGCAATATTTATTTGTTTATGGCACGTTGCTAAAAGATTTTGACAGTTATATGTCTAAATTTTTAAACAGGAACGCTGAGTTTATAGGAACAGGCTATTTTAATGGAAGGTTATATGAGATATCCTGGTATCCGGGAGCTGTTTTAAGTGATGTAACTACAGAAAAAGTGTTTGGGCATCTTTTTAAAATACATAATGAAGAAAAGACCTTGCAAATTTTAGATGATTATGAAGGCATTGGAACAACTGCTGAACACCCCAATGAATATAAACGAGAATTGATTAAAGCCTATTTAGACATTAATGATACCATAAATACGTGGGTTTATGTTTATAATCTTCCCACAACTCATTTAAAATTAATTACTTCAGGTAATTATTTAAAGCAATAAGCTTTATCTTTATAGGGCTATCGGCATATTGTATTAAATCCGAAGCGCTAAGTTTTATTTAAAGACCAAGGTTATGATTAAGAAAACTTTTGGAACTTTCTCAGGCGTATTTACGCCGACTACGTTAACAATACTTGGAGTTATAATGTATATACGCCAGCCATGGGTGGTTGGTAATGCAGGTGTCATAGGTGCGTTGGGAATCGTTTTATTATCGGTAGCCATTACTCTAGCAACAGCTCTGAGTTTATCGTCTATAACCACAAACATACGTATTGGTAGTGGTGGTGCGTTTAGTTTGATTTCACAATCTTTGGGTTTAGAAATAGGAGGCGCCATTGGAATTCCTTTTTATTTTGCTCAGGCTATTGCCGTGGCGATGTATATTTTTGGATTTCGCGAAGGGCTACAAATTCTTGTTCCACTTATAAATCCTTTAATTCTAGATTTAGCGATTTTTGCACTAGTTATGGGTATAGCCTTTGTTAGTACCAGTTTTGCTTTCAAAATTCAATATGTTATTTTAGGAATCATTGTGTTATCATTAGTTTCTATCTACGGTTCTTTATTTGTAAATGAATTGAATTTTAATATTGAATGGATTGGTAAATATCCAGGATCTATTGAAAACAATTTTAAAGGTTCTTCATTTTGGATAGTATTCGCTGTGTTTTTTCCTGCGGTTACCGGTGTTATGGCTGGGGCAAACATGTCTGGCGACCTCACCAATCCTAGAAAAAGTATACCTATTGGTACTATTTCATCCGTTATTATAACGACCATTATTTACGTTAGTTTAATATTTGTCGCGGCTGTTATTGCCACTCCAGAAGAACTAGCAAAAAATTATAATGTTTTTATAGATAAATCACTTTATGGCCCCATTGTGCTTGCGGGTCTTTTAGGGGCAACCTTATCTTCGGCACTCGGATCTTTTGTTGGAGCTCCTAGAATATTATTAGCATTGGGTGAAAAAAATATTTTACCAAAAAGCAAAAAATTAGCAAAAACTTCAAAAAAAGGGGAACCTGTAAATGCCATGATTATTACAGCATTTATTGTGCTTTTTGGTATTTCGTTACGAAATTTAAACACGATTGCACCATTACTTACCATGTTCTTTATGATAACCTATGCCATGGTAAATGTAGTAGCCCTTGTGGAGCAAACACTCGGTTTGCCAAGTTACAGACCAACATTAAAAATACCTATCATTGTCCCTGCTATTGGTGCGTTTGGTTCTATTGCCATTATGTTTGTTATGAATGTAATTGTGGCGTTATTTTCGTTGATTTTTATCATTTTATTCTATGTGTACCTTGTGAAAATGAATATAAAATCGGCAGCAGGCGACTCAAGAAGTGGACTCTTTACCGCTTTGGCAGAATGGGCAACAAAAAAGACAAATAGCCTAAGGCAAGAGCGTGAAGTTAGATCATGGCGACCAGATTTGTTATTTCCTGTTATGATGCCAAAAGAACTGCGAAGTTCGTTTAAACTGATACATTCTATTATATATCCGAAAGGTTCTGTTAAAATATTATCCCTCAGAAATGATAATAAAATAGAACAAAAAAACATGGAAGCCTTTCTTAATAATGCTGTGGCAAAATTTAAAGAAAGTGATTTGTCCGTATCGTATACTGTTATTGATAATAACGATTTTAATACTACGGTAAATGTTAGTATGCAATCACTTAATGCGGCCTTTTTTAAACCGAATATCATTTTTGCTAGTATTGATACGGCAACTTCAAATTTTGATTATTATAATAAACTTATAACCGATACTAAAGCGAATAATTTCGGAATGATTATTTACATTCCTTATTCTACTGCAAGTTTGGCTATTGAAAAAAGCATCAATTTATGGATGACAAATATTCCTGTTAAATGGAAAGAAACTTTTAGTGTAATGAACAATAATTTATCGACTTTAATTTCATTGTTAATTTGCCGAAATTGGAAAGGTACCATCGATGTTCATATTTTAAATAATAATCCAGAATTAGTTTTTACAGCAACCGATGTTGAAGATTTACATACCATGGTACGTTTTCCTAAAAAAACCGATATTAAAATAAAACAAGGTAATTTGATAGAAAATGTGACCAAGGAACGTAATACAGATATAAATATTTTTAGCATTGAACCGGGCATGACCATTGAAGAAATGGTAAATATTGTGAATCAGTCCAGAATATCTGCTGTATTTTGCGCCGACTCCGATTTTGAAAACGTATTAGTTTAAATTAAACGATAGCTTATAAAAGGGTCAAACTAAAGCATAAAAAAACTCCTAAAATTATTTAGGAGTTTTTCGCTTTTATTATCTTATAGTATAAGAATTTATAATATTCTTAAGCTGCAGTTTTAAGTTTTCGCCCGTATCATAAATCATCTGTTCTTCAGTAGGGAAGGGTACACGTCTGTTATTTAAGAAAGGAAGTAAAGTGGTCTCTAAAGCACGGTTATCGCCTCGTGAAGTTGCGAAAATATGTTCAAAAACAAATTCACTTGTAATAGGGAATGCGTCTGCCAATTGTTTGGTATTTAAATTAACGTATTCTACAGTACCAGTTACTTGCACGGATTTAAACTGAGTGCTTTCATAATATTCGCAACGAACCGTTATCATTTTATCTACCTGTATCGCTTTACCTAGACTGTCTTTTACTTTATTGCCATTGGAATCAAGTAAATCTTGTTTACCATCCACAAATTGTTTTTCTTTTATAATCTGACGTTCTTTAATTTGTTCAGGAGAAAGGACAATGTCTCGTAAATTAACCCGCATGTTATAATCGTACTTTAATTTAGCAACCGGGTTGTTATGATACACGGTCCATAAATTATTAAGTCCATACGTGCTAAAATTCAGTAAATCGTCTTCTAATCGCTGCGGAATTGTTTTTCTGGTATCGTTTATCATATCAACCAGAACAAAATCGGTTCCTTTATTATGTGCTACTTCCATTAACTGACGCACATCTTTATAATTAGGATTAATGTCTTCTATATCTTTAAAAATATTAAAAGATTCTCTAAAATCCATTTTATTGTTAGATTTTAAAAGCGCCGTTGCGTTCTTATACATCTGTAATGAAGCATCGTTTTTATAACTTATAATTTGATTGGAATAATCAGTTAAAGAAAATTTTACTGTTTTGCCATTTATAGCAAGCGGTAACAGTGGCTTAATTATTTCCTGACGACGATTTAAACCCACATACATATCGTATATTTTAAGATAATTCTCAGGGTTTTTATCCTGTTTCAAAAAATTAATGGTGTTCATGTCACGAGCTGTTGCTTTATTATAAGCATCTTGAAGCATCACGATATAATCGGATTTACCTTTTTTGTCTTTGTTGGTTCGTAGTTTTCCAACAGCATCGGAAATGGCTTGATCGTAATTACCAACACTTACAGCCTTTTCAATTTGTTTACTGGTACTGCACGCAATAATGAATGCTAAACATATACCTAGGAGTAATATTTTTTTCATCTTGTTAAATTTGGGTTAATGCACATTCTTTTAAAATGTAAACCCAAAAATAATAAAAAATATCGATGAACTGTATAAAAAAATCTATAAAATGCTATTTTTTAATAAAAACAGGTAATAATTTAGTAGAGACTTCGCCAAAACCAATGCGTGTACCATCTTTTTCACAATGTCCACGCATAATAACTGTGTCGTTATCATTAATAAACATACGTTCGCTACCGTCTTTCATTTTAATTGGTTTTTCACCTTTCCAACTTAACTCTAGCATCGAGCCATAAGAATCGGGTGTAGGGCCAGAAATTGTTCCACTACCCATCAAATCACCAGAATTTATAGGACAACCGTTAACCGTGTGATGCGCTAATTGTTGCGACATATTCCAATATAAATGCTTGAAATTAGATTTACAAACTACAGTTTCTTTAGCACCTTTTGGTTGAATGGCAACTTCTAAATTAATATCGAAGCTCTTTTTTCCTTTAGATTGAAGATATTCTAATTGCGGTTTTAGTGGTTTAGGACCTTCAACTCTGTAAGGTTCTAACGCGTCTAATGTGACAATCCAAGGCGAGATTGACGAAGCAAAATTTTTAGCTAAGAACGGTCCTAGAGGCACATATTCCCATTTTTGAATATCGCGAGCACTCCAGTCGTTTAATAATACTAAACCAAAAATATATTCTTCGGCTTCATTTACTGGTATAGACTCACCTAGATCATTTGCATCGGTAGTAATAAAAGCCATTTCTAATTCAAAATCCACTAATTTACTTGGGCCAAAAACGGGAACTTCAGCACCATTTGGAAGCGTTTGTCCTTTTGGTCTGTGTATAGGGATTCCAGAAGGAATTATAGAAGAACTTCTGCCATGATAAGCCACAGGAATGTGGAACCAGTTAGGTAATAAGGCGTTTTCAGGATCTCTAAACATTGAACCAACGTTTGTTGCATGTTCTATACTTGAGTAAAAATCGGTATAATCACCAATTTGTATAGGTAATTGCATTTCGATTTCATCCAAGCGAAATAATACAATCTCCTTATGGTGTTTGTTTTGTTTTAAAGTCTCGTTGTTGCTATCAAAAATTTGAGAAATTCTATTTCTAACAGCTCGCCATGTTTTTCTGCCGTCTGCAATAAAGTCGTTTAAAGAATCTTGAAGAAAAATATCATCGGTTAAAGGAATGCCATCAAAATAACCTAATTGATGCAAAGCGCCTAAATCTATAGCGGTATCACCAATACGTGTACCTATTGTAATAATATCATCTCGGGTTAAAAATACTCCGAAAGGAATATTCTGTATTGGAAAATCTGAGTTTTTATCTACGTGTAACCACGATTTTCTATCTGGATTGTTAGCTGATAATGGCATAACTTAATTTTTTATTGGTTATTGAATTATGTTCAAACCTACACATTTTTTTCATTTTAATAGAATAAAACACTAAAAAATTAGGTTTCTTTTAACCGTTAATAAATCGGTTAAAAACTTAATAGTAAATATATGTTTTTTGATGAATTTAACTAATCTATTTCCTATTTTTGCGCAATATTTAACACGAAATAAATTTTATGCAACGCGACGAACAAATTTTTGAACTAATACAAGCTGAAAAAGAACGCCAACTTCATGGTATTGAACTTATTGCATCAGAAAATTTTGTAAGCGACCAAGTTATGGAAGCTGCAGGTTCTGTTTTAACTAATAAATATGCAGAAGGGTATCCTGGAAAACGCTATTACGGTGGTTGTGAGGTTGTTGATGAAGTGGAGCAAATAGCTATAGATAGAGCAAAAACCTTGTTTGGTGCCGATTATGTAAACGTACAGCCACACTCAGGAAGTCAAGCAAACACAGCTGTTTATCATGCATGTTTAACACCAGGAGATAAGATTTTAGGATTCGATTTGTCACATGGTGGACATTTAACTCATGGGTCGCCGGTAAATTTTTCCGGTAAATTATACAATCCTGTATTTTACGGAGTAGAGCAGGAGACAGGCGTTTTAAATTATGATAAAATTCAGGAGATAGCTACTAAAGAACAACCAAAATTAATTATTGCAGGAGCTTCGGCATATTCTCGCGATATTGATTTTAAACGTTTTAGAGTGATTGCTGATAGTGTTGGCGCTATTTTAATGGCAGATATATCGCATCCTGCTGGTTTAATAGCAAAAGGTATTTTAAACGACCCGATGCCACATTGCCATGTTGTTACAACAACAACTCATAAAACATTAAGAGGGCCTCGTGGAGGCATGATTATGATGGGGAAAGATTTTGAAAACCCATTTGGAATTACTTTGAAAGATGGCAGTTTACGTAAAATGTCTTCGTTGTTAGATTCTGCTGTGTTCCCAGGAAATCAAGGAGGCCCATTAGAACATATTATTGCTGCCAAAGCCATTGCTTTTGGAGAGGCGTTAACCGACGATTTTTTACATTACCAATTACAAGTTAAATCTAATGCTGCTACTATGGCAAAAGCGTTAGTAAGTAAAGGATATAACATTATTTCTGGAGGAACGGATAATCACTGTATGCTTATTGATTTACGTAACAAAAATATATCTGGTAAAGAAGCTGAAAATGCATTGGTAAAAGCAGATATAACTGTAAATAAAAATATGGTGCCTTTCGATACACGATCACCTTTTGTAACATCTGGTATTCGTGTTGGTACTGCTGCTGTTACAACCAGAGGATTAAAAGATGCTGATATGATTGCGATTGTCGAATTAATTGATGAAGTTATTGCTAATCATGAAAACGAAGCAGTTTTAGAAGCCGTTAAAGAAAAAGTAAATGCAATGATGACAGGAAGACCATTGTTTGTGTAAGCATAAAAATAAATAGTAAATAAAAATCCTGCTTAACGCGGGATTTTTTGTTTTTGTGCGTTTTAACACGTTTTCCGCTATACCTGCCTGCCGGCAGGCAGGTCTTTTAAAACGTCATAGCGAGGCGTGAGCGACGTGGCTATCTGTTAATTATTTACATGAAAGGTTAATTAAGTGCTAGTCAGTTTTAAAAAGGATGCCGCTACAATCGTTAACGCAAGTTAGATACAATTTTCAACTATTTGTGAAGCTTCAAACTTGATTAATCAAGGTATCACGATAGCTATTTGGATCCAACATTAAATATGATAGTTTTAAATGAAGTAATAAAGTAATAATATATATTGATGGAATTCGTTTTACGCTTTTATTTGAAATTACTATGAATCCATTCAAAAACTTTTTCATAAGCCATTTTTCTTACCGGTTTTTTTGGGAGAAATAAATCGTGCATACCATTTTCTATTTCGCATGAAGTTACGTTGCCTTTAATCATATTAGTATAATATTTAATATGATTTACGTTCAACACGGCATCTCCATTCATAAATTTATCAGACCATTTTTTTTCATAAATAGATTTACTGCTGTATAAGACTAGCATTGGTACATCTAAATCAAGATTATTCTGAATCTTTTTCTGAGCCCTGTGAATCGCATTGATAAAGCCTAAATTAACCTTAGGAATGTCATGAGGTTTCCAGGTAAGCGAATAGTTCCATTCACCATATTTGTCATTATGAAGGCTATAACCATATAGTCTTGAAAAGCCGCTTGAAATCTGCTTGTTTGGAAAATACCTGCTTAGAAACGAAAGTATCGGAATCCCTATTTTTCTTTCAATGATATTGAGATTAAATTCATAAAACGGACTATTACAGATTATTCCATGAAATAAGTCGCAATTAAGATGATTGCCCGCATAATTGGTAACGATAAGTCCACCCGTTGAATGACCCATTAAAATCACTTCATTATTGTTTTCAGACTGAATGATTTTTAATGCCTCGTTTATTTCTTCATCATATTCCAAAAGTGAACGGACATTGTTTAATTTTTGATGATTCAAAAAAGAACGGCCGTATTTCCTTAAATCCAGAGCATAAAAATGGTATCCTTCATTATTGAACCGTTTGGCCATTTCGTCCTGAAAGAAATAATCATTGAAACCGTGAATGTACAAGATCGACTTAGTAGATAACGTATGGGATGTTCTGCGGATTAATGTCGCAATAACTTCTCCTTCATAATCGTCCGCTAAGGATAGAATCAATTGCTCAAACCCATCACCAAGTACATCGGGGGAATAATTATTTTTACTGTGACTCATTGATTTTTCTTCGTGCATCTGACTAGTTATGAGTTTCGTTCAAAAGACCTTTTTGTTTTCTCCCAAACGAGAATATCTTGATCTGGAGCAATGCCAGCATAGCCAAGAAAGTAACTAAAATTATAAATAATAATATAGATATTTCTGGTTTAATTGACGATAAATCCCCTCCATAAAAGGCAATTTTTCTAAAGCCACTCAAGAATTGGGTAAGCGGAATGTATTGCGCTATATTAGTTATAGCATCTGGTATCGCCAGCGTTGGCCAGGTAAAACCACTAAGCACAAAAGCTGGGGTAGAAATCACCATTAATAGTTCAGTAGCTTTTAATTGACTTGGAATGGCTATAGAAAATAACATACCTATACACATGGAAGCCAAGGTTAAAAGCGTTGCTAAAACCAGCATCGGGACATTGTAAATGTTAGCATCAATATTAAAATAGGGTATTAAAAGACTTACAACAATCCATATAAAAGGAATCATTAGTAAAAATGGGGTAGATTTAAGAACAATATGATACAAAGACCATTTACTTTCTTTTACCAGATTCCCAAAATACCCATCCTCAAAGTCTCTGGCAAAAACCAAAGCCATGGCTAAAAAAATAATCTGCTGCATGATTGCGGCTAGTAATCCCGGAAGCATAAAAGTTACATAGTTTCCGGTAGAATTATAAAGCTTATTAAAATTAATCTTAAAGCTTTCATAAGAAACTAAGGCTTCGTTGGGGTGCATGCCTTGTTTTTTAAGCCCCTCTATTTCTATGCCTGCGTTTATAGTCATCAAGACAGACTGTATGTTTTTACTTGCTGTGTTGGCATTCAATATATTTGCCATGTTTAAATCAACCCTTATTTCAGGATGTCTTTTTTGCAGGATGTCCGCTTCAAAATTTATTGGAATAGTTACCACTGCTGCATATTGTTCTATGGGCATTTCTTCCATAATATTACCAGGTGTGTACCGAACATCTTTTATTAATAATGCTTCATTATCCTCAAAGGCATCAATAAATTTATCTGTGGTAGGACTGTGATCTTCATCTATAATAACAATAGGTAAATCTACAACCTTTGCTTGCTGATAGACATAACCGAATAAAACACCGTAAAGGATTGGTGCTCCAAAAAAGATCGCAAGCAGTACATTATTAGAAAATATTCGTTTAAACTCTATTCGAAGTAATCTTAAAAAATCTTTCATGCGCTTTACTCTTTAATTAAGATGGTTGCATTGGCATAAAACGTTTGCTCTTTATAAACAGCAACAGGTACCACCTTTAATTCATAAATAGACTCAGACAATTCATATAGAGGAGCCGTACTTGTAATGTCGGCATACTGAGCCAGTTGTTTTATAGCTACAATTTTAGCTTTGATTTCTGCTTTGGTGTAAGGGTTGATAAGTGTTAGTGGTTTGCCCACTTCAAAATTATTCACTTTTGATTCAGGTACTGTAAAGCGGAAATAAACACGGCTCTTTTTATACCCGTTAAACAAAGTAAAACCGGGGGATAGTAATTCCCCTTCTTTTAGGCTAATGGTTTCCACTGACATATCTGTTGGTGCAGTTAAATATTTTTCGTTGGAAGCTGAAATAACTTCTTCTTTGGCCCCCATTGCACGATCCAGTTGCCCTTTTGCTTGATTTATCTGCTCTAATCTGGCACCGTTTATCGCTTCGCTTCGCTTCGCATCCAGAGCGTCTACTTGTGCTTTTGCCATATCCAGTTTCATTTTTACTTCATCAAATTGTTGTTGGCTTATTAAAGAATCTTGATACATGGCTCGCATTCTATTAAAGGATTGCTTCGCGAAATCTAATTGAGCTCTGCCGGAATTAAGCTGGCCATCAATTTGATTTAATTGCTCCTTAGTAGCACCGTTAAAAGCCATGTCTAATTGGCCTTGGGCACTTCTAATGGCACCATTTGCTTGTGTCATTTTTGCATTAACCTCCGGGATATCAATAAAGGCGAGCGTGTCCCCTTTTTTTACTTCCTGACCCTCTTCTACATAAATCTTGTTAATTCTACCTGCCAGTTTGCTGCTTATGGAGATTGTTTCAAATTTAACTTTCCCCCTATATAAGGTAATTGACTCGTCGTTTGCGCAAGAATTTAAGGTTATGATTGCGATACCGCCTAAAAAAATATTTCTGATTGTGTTCATTTTCTTTATTATGTTTTATTTGTAAAAAGTGGTAAGTATGCCTTTTGCATGAAGCAAGTCTGTTATAGCTCTTCGTTGATCGAAAAAAGACTCCTCTAATTTAAAATTGGCTTTTTCTAAATCGGTTAAAGCATCAAGTACGTCGTTTATAGAAGCCAGATTATTTTTATATTGCTTATCAATCATATTATACGTGGCACTGGCCAGATCGATTTCTTTTTGAACTATTTTGGTTTTTTGAAGAGAGGATTCATAGTTGAGTTGCGCTTTGATAATGCTTAATGCTATCATTTCTTCAGCTTCTTCTATTTGTTCTCTATATTTATGACTTTCAATTATAGATTTTTTACTTTTTAATTGTGATTGAAAACCATCGAATACATTCCATTTAATGCCAACCCCAACAAACCATTTTGGATCTAATATGGAAAGATCTTCTTCAATAAATTCATAATGGCCCTTTAAAGCAAGCTTAGGTATGAAATTACTTTTCTCCATTTTAGATTTATAAAGTGTTGCTTTTTCTGCTTCCTCCAATGCTTTTATTTCATTGCGTTTTTCATTGCTTGATAAGGAAGCAGTTGAAACAAACTGCAATTTTGGATTTAGCATGGTCAAATTAGCTCTACTTTCACCTGTGAGTTGATGGAGTACCTCAATCAATAAGGTTGTATTATGATTAAATTCCAATTCTTTTGAAGCTAATTGTTGCTGTGCCAATTCAATTTTTTTACGACTAATAGGGGTTGTTAAACCATTTTCAATTGCTTTTTTTACGTAGTATTCTTGTTCGTTCAAGTAATTTTCAGATGTGGTTAGTACGCTTTTTGAGGCATTTACTAGTGCTAGTTTATCGTAAGTTTCTATGATTTTTAAAGCAATTTTGTCCTTTTCGGCATTTCCTTTATAAATCAACGAAGCTTCTTTATGTTTACTGGCATTGATAGCATTGGTGACTTCAAGTCCGCTAAAGAGTACCCAGTCTAAATCAACAGACGATTTCAGTATATTTTTGTCTTGTAGACTAGAAGCCTCTGTTAAGGGTATATTTCCTGGAAATGGATTATTAAAAGGAATGCCAACGGCTTCTTTAATAAGTAGTTTTTGTGTAGCGATTAATAGATTTTGAGTGTTATCATCAAAAGTGATATCACTATCCAAACGCGTGAAGCTCCCATTGAAAGTTACTTTGGGTAGTAAAACAGCTTTGGCCAAAGTTTGATCAACTTTTGCCTGTTCAGCATCATAGTCATTAATGTTAACACTATGACTTTTTTCCAGTCCTTTACTTATAAGTTCCTTTAGAACTGAATCTAGCTGTTGTGCCATGGTCAAGGAAGAAGCAAGGATCGTAAGAGTAATGAAAAGGATTTTGAATCTTGATTTATTTATTTGCATTTTAAATAATTATATTATTATGATGCAAATTTATTTACAATGGAATGCTTTTCTTTTGATCTATATCAAAAAGGGATATTTTTAAGCGATTTAAAAATCATTTCGTCGAATGCGACTAAGTGTTTCTTGTGTTATTCCCAGGTAAGAGGCGATATTACCCAAGGGAACACGATCGTAGATATTTGGGAATTCGGAAATCATATAATCGTAGCGTTGTTTGGCCGTTTGGAATTGAATAGCATTTACTTTCTGGATAATATTGGCCAGCATATCAATGGCTAACAGGCGAAAGAATTTTTCCATTTTATGATATTTGGATAATAAAAGGTCCACTCTCTCATAAGATATACTGTACAGAATTGAATCTTCTAAAGTTTCCAAATAGTAGAAGCTCGAACTTTGCTTAAAGAAACTGTCTGCGCTGGACATAAAAACACCCGGACCAAAAAACCATTGCGTCACTTCTTTGCCATCTTCTTTCAGATAATAACTTCTGCCCATGCCTTTTTCAACAAAATACAATTTCCGACAAACCTGACCTTCTTGTACTAAGAGTTGATTTTTTTGGACATGTTCTTTTGTGAAATTAGAGAGGATGTCATTTAGTTCATCGTGAGAGAATGGAACATATGCTATCAGGAAGTCTGTTATATTCATAAAAAACAAATTTGTGTATGCATTACTAGGGTCTCAATATGAGTGGAATTGTGGGTTAACTTTTAACTTCGACAGTAAAAACCAATTAGAAAATTGTAAGTTTTTTGTTACTATTATCCGGTAAAAATAATTGATATTTCTCACATAAATGCAAAAAAAAGCTTGATAGTTTTCTATTAGATGTTTTATTTAGCAGATGAACTTAATATCTAGCAGTAAAGCTGTTTTTATCTTTTTATTATCAATTATCAACAGGAAAAACAATATGCTGATAAGCACCTAAGTCGGGAGCAGTAGTTCTATTCACATTTAAAATATCAAAAGGCACTTGTGTAGCAAAACTTGATAATCCTTTGTTTATAGCTTCAGAATTTTCACCAATAATCAGCATGTTTTTACGAGCATCTTTAAAATCCGGGTCTTTGTTAAATATGTTTCCAATGTAGTGATTGGTATCATTTAAATCGTAATTAGCACCCGTAAAATTATTGTTGTTGTCTTGAAAACGAATTAAACAATTGGTAAATTTAAAATTGAAAACAACGGCAGCATCTTCAATTTCATCTAACAAAATTTCAGGATTATCATTTCCGTAAATAATACAATTATTAAAATTAGCTTCGGTTAAATCGGTTATTGTAGCATTGTTTTCTTCATCTAAAACAAAATTATTTAATAGCACAGCAGGAAGCCTTCTGGATCCATCCCAGTAATTAGCAAGTGTACAATGTGTGAAATTGTATTTTCCTCCAAAAGTACCAGCAAACGATGATTGCCCGCTATTGTTTACTACCAGATTTTCTGCCGTAATAGAAGTGTTTCTACCTAAAACACCAAAACTACTGGAGTTGTATATCTGGGAATTAGTGATTTTTAATTTTTCACCAGCTTCATCAGGATTGCCGTCGCATAAAATACCAACTGTGGCATTTTTAATAGTTGTGTAGTTTATCGCATTATCTATACTACCATCAAGAAACCAGATAGTTCCCCATTGTCCTGGTGTTTCAGAAAAATCGGGTTCTAAACGATCACTTTCAAATATGACTTCATTCTCTAATAATTCTTGGTCATTACTAAAAGTACCGTTAATGTGCAACGATGCACCTTCGGTAACTATTAAACCTGAATTGTCATGAAAATATACCCGAGCACCCGCGTTTATAGTTAATGTTTCGTTGTTTGGTACCGCTGCGAAACCATATATAACATAGGGTTTTAAATTTGTAAAAGTTAATTCGCTTGGTAATAGTTCTCGCCCTTGTAATTCGGTCTCAATAAGTTCTCCGTCAATATTAAGTTTAAGAGTTTCTACAACTTTGGTAGTATTATTTCTGTTTGGATAAATAAATATAGCATCTTGAACCAGCGTAACGAGTTCTACTTTCTGCATGTTTGTTCCAGCATCAAATTCTATTTGATCGGTGTATAAAAATTTGCCATCAAGATTTGAGAGATTGTTAATATCTATGGTGCTTTCTACAAAAATATAAATACTGTCTTTTGCCAGAATGTGAATATTTTCAAACGATTTTCCAGCAAGGCCATCAACATTTAACCTGTAATTGGAAGCATTGCCTAACGCGAGTTTAATAGATGGAATTAAGATGTCTTTATTACTTCTGTTATATACTTTTAAATTGTAAGTACTCGACCCAATGTTTGTGAAAACAGTATCTAAATAAACGGTGTCTCTTGAAAATTCAAGGCTACCAGTGTTTGGAGAGAACTCAAAATCTTTTCTACATGAACTCCACAGCATTAAAAAACCTAATGATAAAACAAAATACAAACTACGTTTCATAAAAAATAAATGAATTTGAGTAAAAATATAACTTTTGATTAGATGATAAAGTATGTGAAGCTATATTTAGCTGAATAAATCTATTATTTCTGCTGTAATTCTAGCGGGACGATTTGTCTGGTTACTTATTAAGCACCATCTTGTTTCAGACTTTGCCAGTAATTTATTGTTAGCATTACTAATTTCAACTATTCGAACGGAAGTAACGCCTTCAGACTTTGTAACATAGGTTTTAAGTTTTATGTTATCGTTTAAAAACGCAGCACTTTTATATTCGATACAATGAGAAAGCATGACCCAATAGTAATCTTTAATAATTTTTGGAGATGCATTTTGAAGCCAATGTGCTTTCGCAATATTTTGTACCCATTCAACATATCTAATGTTATTTACATGATTTAGTTCGTCTAAATCGTTGGGTTTAACTATTCTTGAAGTTTCGAAAATTTGCATCTATATCTTATTACTCTTGTAAAAATACGAAAGATAAAAACTCGATTTAAATTAACTTTTAATTTTTGCTTAAAGTTTAAATTATGTAAAAAGTTATAAAAAAGATATAACACCTTCAATTAATTATCATGTATCTTTAATCTATTAAATAATCTTAAAACCAAGGTCTTATGAAGAAAACATTTATTTTGTTGTTAATGACGCTATTATTAGTTGCATTTCCAAGCACAGTTGTAGCCGCCGAAAATGCACCGTTACATACAACAACCCCACCACCAACTGAAATGCCTGCTGAAGTCCGCGTTATGTTGGATCGTCTGGAAGAAATCAAAGACTTAGACAAATCTTCTTTAAGTTCTGCTGAAAAAAAAGAACTACGTAAAGAAGTAAGAACCATCAAGAAAGATGTAAGAGCTTCAGGAAATGGGCTTTACATTTCGTCTGGTGCCATTATCATTATTTTACTATTAATTATTTTATTATAATAGATTAATAAAAAAAATTGTAACAAAGCTACTTAACTAAAAATTAGGTAGCTTTTTTCTTTGGTATAAATGGTGTGTAAACGTAAAAATCCTCTTATCTAATTACATCAATTTAAAATTCTAGGAGGACAATATAAGTCTCACTAGTTTTTAAGGAGTAACCCTATTTTATTATTAAAACTGTCTATAAACACCAGAGGTAGGTTTAATAGCAATTGTATTGGCTTTTGGTGCAAAAAAACATCTTTAGAAGATGTGTTTATTGCAAGCGAATAATCTGGTGTTATAAATTGCGTATTTCAAGAATTTTTATCAACGCAATAGTCAAGTTGGTTGTCTCTTTAGTATTAGTACTTGTAAGCTGGTATCTAAATTTAAATAAATTTTTGCAAAACTTAATTTGTTAGAATTTTAAGTTTCAATATGTATTTTTTCTTCAGAATTATTTCGAACATCCTTTATTTTATACAAAATTCAACTTCTTTTGATTAATCGTAATTCAAAGATAGTGAGCATATTGAGATTTTAAAATAATAAATTTAATCGGGTCGTCATAAAAAATGCATATATTAAAAAAAGTATCAAGGGTTTTAAATCCTTGATACTTTTAATAAACTAAATACAAACTAACTATATTCTAAATTTTAAAATTATTTAAATCGGCATTATTTATGTCCATGCCCTTTGCCTTTTTTTCCTTTACTTTTTTTATGGTTATTATTTCTATAACCTACTGATTTTTGAGGTTTTCCTTTATAACCTTTATAATATTTTGCTTTATGAGTCTTGAAATGAGTGTAAGGGCTATTTCCATGATAATCACTTAAAGCTACTTTATAACCATTATGTAAGTTATAATTTCTATGCTGCTTAGGCAAATAACTAGATCTGTGCCATTTAGCATTGCTAAAATAAATAAATTGAGAAGCTCTTACATCGTAATACGTTTGTACATCCGGTAAATAATAGTATTCTACATCCGAATACCCTGAAGGACCCCAGGAAGGAGGACTTCCTAATTGCACATTTACAGAAACTTGTGCTTGTGTTGAGCTAAATAGAAAGAAAATTAATCCTATTGCTATAAATTTTATTGTTTTCATTTTTATGTGTTTTAATTAATTGCTTGAAATAAATTTAAATATTTCATAAAGAATATTTATGTTTAATTTCAATGTAAAATTGCGATTTAAAGGTCAGGAATATGTTACATCCTTACTAGAAAGATGTATAAAATTCACATATTAAAAAAAGGATAGGGTTTAAATCCTATCCTTTTTATTTCAAACAAACTTCTATAATAAGTTATAGAATTTACTTTTGTGTAACGACGTCAATAATAACCGTACGGTTATAAGATCTTTCTTCTGGAAGTTTATTTCTAAAAGGCGCTGCATCTTCATTTTCACCCATTCCGGTTACTTCAAACGAAACACCTGTTACACCTAATTTAGACACACTGTTTTGTAAAGTGGTCTTAACATCATTCGCTCTTCTTACAGATAAATTTTGGTTATAAGCTTCCTCACCGATAATATCAGTATGTCCGTGAATAATTACTTTTGCATTAGCAGGAATTTTAGGAGCTACAACTTCTGAAAGGTATTTGTTGTACATCGCAATAGCTTTTGCGTCATCAAATTCGTAAATAATGCTGAATCTCATTCCTTCTTCAATTGCAGATGGTGTCCATGCTACAATATTAACAGTTGATATTTTCGTTACAGTATCACCGATTTTGTTTGTACCAATCATTTTTACTTTATATTCTCCTTCAGCATTTGTGCCTAAAATAGTGTTTCCAGAG
>Ga0316201_10000827_pt1 | contig 19351 bp, 15 predicted proteins | sample CS6wburrow_MG_FD_204516 | JGI IMG/M metagenome (GOLD analysis project Ga0316201, IMG submission 204516) | Coastal sediment microbial communities from Delaware Bay, Delaware, United States - CS-6 worm burrow | ecosystem: Environmental > Aquatic > Marine > Coastal > Sediment | place: USA... | reverse complement strand
GCGCTCAAACAGGGTGCGCACCTGTATCCCGGCCGTGCTGCGGTACTCGGTGAGGGCTACGGGGATGGGGAGTGAGTATTCAATATCGATTTGGGGTTTGACGTTCAACCCCCTTGGCGCAGCCGAGCATCGCAGTGAAAACCGGGGGAAGCGAGCCTCTTGTTTGAGCGAATCGAGCGGTAGCGAGATCGCGAGTTAGGCGAGTGCCGGTTTTCGCGAGAAGCGCAGGGAACCCGCGTAGCGGGCAAGCCACCGGGGCCACCTTTCTTTTGGGTACTTTTCTTTGGTGCCCAAAGAAAAGTACCTCGCCCTGCAGGGCGAAACCTGAACTTACTAAGAGGATATCTTTGAAATTCCAAGGTGGGGTGCGGCCAGGCAATGTCCCGATTCTCAGGGCCAGAGGCTTAGCAAACAGCTGTATCGCCCGGACGGGCAGAAAAGAATCCCCTAATCGGGATTCTTGGTATGTTCAATCAGCGCATAGGCCGAATGATTATGAATCGACTCGAAGTTCTCCGATTCAACAATGTAGGCATTGATACGCTCGTCCTCGTTTAAACGGGTCGCCACGTCACGCACCATGTCCTCGACAAACTTCGGATTGTTGTAGGCCTTCTCGGTGACAAATTTTTCGTCCGGGCGTTTCAGCAGGCCGAAGAGTTCACAGGAGGCCTCGTTCTCGACGATGTCGATGAGGTCCTCGATCCAGACGAAGCCGTTTGTTTCTGCATTCACGGTGACATGCGAGCGCTGGTTGTGTGCGCCGTAGTCGGAAATCTTCTTGGAGCAGGGGCACAGGCTGGTTACCGGTACCACCACCTTGATGTTCATCTTCGGTTTGCCCTCGATGATTTCACCGATCAGGGTGACATCGTAATCGAGCAGGCTTTCGACGCCGGAGACGGGAGCGGTCTTATTGACGAAATAGTGGAAGCTCATCTCGATGTGCCCGGAATCGGCTTCCAGGCGCTCTGTCATTTCCTTGAGCATTTCACGGAACGACTCAACGGTGATCTCGCGCTCGTGGGTATTGAGGATCTCCACGAAGCGTGACATGTGCGTGCCCTTGAAGTTGTGGGGCAGGTTGACGTACATGTTGAAGTTGGCAATGGTGTGTTGCTCGCCGACGGAACGGTCCTTGACGCGCACCGGGTGGCGAATGTCCTTGATGCCGACCTTGTCGATGGGAATCCGCCGGGTATCGGCGCTGTTTTGCACGTCGGCAATACTGTTGTCGTTGTCTTGTGCAGCGTCGGTGGCTTTCATCGTGCGGGTCCAGGGTTATCCGTTAAGTGTTTGACTATTCAGGAAGTGAGAGCCTACCGGTCGTCCTGTGATGTGCCAATCCGCCCAAAGGGGTAGTTTGATTCGTCCCGGCCAGGAGACGCGGGAAGTGCGGCCGGTTAATTCCTGAGTGAATCAGTCAGATATTACCCGAATCGCGCGCTGCGCGCAATTTACCCGGCCGGGTGATGGGTAAATTATCTTTCTCTTTCAATAATATATGCTGATATCCAGCGCAACGGGTCGGCATCAGTGGAGAAGGATGCCAGGCTATCGAGGGCCTCAACGTGGAGTTCGGCGGCACGCTGGCGGGCCGCCTGCATGCCGATCAACGCCGGGTAGGTGGATTTCTCCAGTCGCTGGTCCATCCCCGTGTTCTTGCCGAGGGTATTGGCCTCACCCTCAACATCGAGGATGTCATCGCGGATCTGGAAGGCAAGTCCGATGCACTTGGCGTAATGGTCGAGCCGGTCGATGTCTGCCTGCCCGGCTGTCGTGCCACACAGCGCGCCCAGTACCACGCTGGCCCGAATCAGGGCGCCGGTCTTGTGAATATGCATGTCTTCCAGCTCGGCAATGTTCAACTGCTGGCCAGTCGCCGCCAGGTCAATCACCTGTCCGCCGGCCATGCCGCGAGACCCTGAGGCCAGTGCCAGCGTATTGATCATGCGCAGCCGGGTGTGCGCGTCGACAGCGTCTGACGGGCCGCTGGAGAGAACCTGAAAGGCGTGCGACTGCAGGGCATCCCCGGCGAGGATGGCCGTTGCCTCGCCAAAGGCGCGGTGGCAGCTCGGTTTGCCACGTCGCAGGTCGTCATCGTCCATGGCCGGCAGGTCATCGTGTATCAGGGAATAGGCGTGGATCAGTTCAACGGCACAGGCCGGTCGGTCGAGCAGTTGACTGTCGGCACCGGTCGCCTGTCCACCGGCATAGACCAGCATCGGTCGAATGCGTTTACCGCCACCCATGACCGTGTAGCGCATCGCCTCGTGCAGCGTGGCAGGGTGGGTCCTTGCGGGGGGCAGCCACTGGTCAAAAGAGCGTTCAAGGCGTTCCTGGCACTGTGCCATGAACACCGCCAGGTCGGCGTCAGGCATCTTCATTGTCAAAGGCGGTGATGTCATCCTGACCGCTTTTCTTCATCAGGATGTCGACTTTCTGTTCGGCGTCTTTGAGTGCCTGCTGGCAGGTGCGTGAAAGTTGTACGCCGCGTTCAAAGTGGCTCAGCGAGTCTTCCAGGCTCAGGTCACCCTTTTCCATGGTGTCCACGAGTGTTTCCAGCTCTTTTAGCGCGGTCTCGAAATCTGGTTTTGCGGGTGATTTTTTTGCCATGACTTGAATCTTTGAGTAATTCGGCCTACGTTACCCCACCCCGGTTATGAGGGTCAAACCACCAACGCTTTTTCAGGCACGGATATGGCTTGACGAGATCACACGACCGGACTAGAGTATCGGGTATTAGACTTTGTCTAAACTAGGTTGGGGGCAGCGGCCCCTGTCAAAATGAACCGTACGAGGACACAACTATGGATTTAAAAGGCAGCTCAACAGAACAGAATCTGAAAGACGCGTTTGCCGGCGAGTCACAGGCCAACCGTCGCTATCTGTATTTTGCCGCCAAGGCCGACGTTGAAGGCTACAACGATGTCGCTGCTGTTTTCCGTTCAACCGCCGAGGGTGAAACCGGCCACGCACACGGACACCTGGAGTACCTGGAAGAGGTTGGTGATCCGGCCACGGGCCTGCCGATCGGGGCGACTTCAAACAACCTGAAGGCAGCAATTGCCGGCGAGACCCACGAGTACACCGATATGTATCCCGGTATGGCCAAGTCTGCACGTGATGAAGGTTTCGACGAGATTGCAGACTGGTTTGAAACCCTGGCAAAGGCGGAGCGTTCTCACGCCAACCGTTTCCAGAAGGCGCTGGACGGCCTGGACGACTAGGTGTTGCAGTCAGGGCCATTCGGTCTGTTACGAGGGGCCGGTTAATCCGGCCCTTTTGCATTGGGCGATCACACAGGGAAGACAGCCATGAGTTCATCATCAGAAGGCAGACGGGAAGGCAGTCTGGAGGCACCGATTCGCCATCCCATAGACTGGAACAGTGCCGAGTTCTACAATGAGGAAAGTCTCTTCAGTGAACTGGAACGGGTGTATGACATCTGCCACGGTTGCCGGCGCTGTTTTAACCTGTGTAATGCCTTCCCGACCCTGTTTGACGCCATTGATGAGTCCGATACGCTGGAGCTCGACGGTGTGCCGCGCGAGGTGTACTGGGATGTCGTTGACCATTGTTACCTGTGCGACATGTGCTACATGTCGAAGTGCCCCTATGTGCCGCCGCACGAGTGGAACGTGGACTTTCCGCACCTGATGCTGCGTGCCAAGGCCGTCAGGTTCAAACAGGGCAAGGTACGCAGGCGCGACCGCATCCTGACCTCGACCGACACGGTAGGCAAACTGGCCGGTATTCCCATCGTGGTCAACCTGGTTAACGCGACCAACCGGTCCGCTCTGGGCCGCAAGGTTCTTGACAGTGTGCTGGGTGTGCACCCCGATGCCATTGTGCCGGAGTACCACTCGAAAACCCTGCGTCGTCGCCTTGGCAAGGGTGCCGGTGCCGGTGATGACGCCGTTGCCGCAGGTCCAACAACGGGCAAGGTGGCACTGTTTGCAACCTGCTACGGTAACTACAACGAGCCCGGCATCGGCGAGGACCTGGTCACTGTGTTTACGCACAACGACATTGCAGTGACTCTGGCACACAAGGAACACTGCTGTGGTATGCCGAAGCTGGAACTGGGTGATCTCGACGCCGTCAAGGCGGCCCGCGATGCGAATATCCCGGAGCTGGTGAGACTGGTCGACGCCGGCTGGGATATTGTCGCGCCGATCCCGTCCTGTGTATTGATGTTCAAGCAGGAGTTGCCGCTGATGTTTCCGGACGATGCGGATGTGGCGAAGGTGCGCGATGCAATTTACGACCCCTTCGAGTACCTGATGATCCGCCACCGGCACGATCTGCTGAAGACCGACTTCAAAAACCCGCTGGGCAAGATCGCCTACCACGTTGCCTGCCACCTGCGGGTGCAGAACATTGGCATGAAGACCCGGGATTTACTGCAACTGGTACCGGACACCGAGGTGGCACCGATCGAACGCTGTTCCGGACACGACGGTACCTATGCTGTAAAAAGCGAGTTTCACAAGACGTCCATGAAGATTTGTCGCCCGGTGATCAACAACGTGAAAAAGTCGAATGCCGCACACTACAGCAGTGACTGTCCCATGGCGGGGCACCAGATCGAGAACGGCCTGGAGGATGGCAAGGCGCCCGAACACCCGCTGACACTGCTGCGCATGGCCTACGGGCTGTAATTGCACGATCGCAACCCGCAACAACCTGAAAGGTAGCATTATGGACAAACTGACCCGCAGTGATCTTTACAGTCTTGAGCAATACGCCGAGAACCGCAGCGAGATTCGTGCGCAGGTGATGCAGCACAAGAAAAATCGCATCGTGCATGTGGGGCCTTCCGCGACGATCTACTTCGAGGATCGCCAGACCATCCAGTACCAGATTCAGGAAATGCTGCGCGTCGAACGTATCTTCGAGGCCAGTGGTATCGAGGAAGAGCTGGAAGCCTACAACCCACTGATTCCTGATGGCAGCAACTGGAAGGCGACCTTCATGATCGAGGAGCCGGATGTCGACAGGCGTCGCGAACTGCTCTCCGAACTGGTTGGCATTGAAGACCGGGTCTGGGTGCGTGTCGATGGTAATGAGCAGGTGTTCGCGATTGCCGACGAGGACCTCGAGCGGGAGACGGAGAGCAAGACCTCGTCCGTGCATTTTCTGCGGTTTGAACTCAGCGACAAGATGGTCGCTGATCTCGGGCAGGGTGCGGCACTGGGTGTCGGCATTGAGCATCGGAACTATTCCCACGAGGTTGAGCCTGTTGCCATGTCCATCAGGGATGCGCTGGTTGCCGACCTGGGGTAATTCGAGCCTGTAAAAACAGCCACTTCAAAATCACCATGGCTACGGGTTCACATGGTGGTGTGCTGCGCGTTACACTGCGCACCCAATGAAATCCGGTCAATCCCTTAACCTGCTGCCCGGCTGGGTGTTTTGCCTTGCCATCCTGTGCAGTCTGCCGGTCCAGGCCCTGGAGCCGGACGAGGAGGAGGCGGGCGGCTGGCAACAAAATTACATAGAGAAACCGGATAACTGGGAGGAACTGGACGCGAGCCTGCCTCCCTACCCGGAAGAAAAGAACCTGCTGAACCTGAAGATCGGTACCGATGGCATGCAGTTCGCCGTCAATCTTGACAAGCCCTCACTGGTGCGTGGCGAGGATGGTGTGGTGCGTTATACCGTGGTGCTGATACCGCCCACGGGAGTCTGGAACGTCTCCAATGAAGGCCTGCGTTGTGGTGAGAAAGTATACCGCCGCTATGCCTACGGCATGGATGGCAGATGGCAACCCATGGAAAATTCACCCTGGAGGGAGGTGCGCGGCAGTGGCGCCAATCGCTACCGCGGCATACTCTACCACGACTATTTCTGTAACCCGATGAAGCCTGACCAGACGGCTCAGGAAATGATCGACAGCTTTAGCGAGAACTGGCATGAAATGTAAGTACGTCCCGACCGAGTCACTGAAAAAAGCACAATCATGAGCGCGGTATATGACGCCGCCGCCATCGAGGTACTCAGCGGGCTTGACCCGGTGCGCAAGCGCCCGGGCATGTATACCGATACCACGCGCCCCAATCACCTTGCGCAGGAAGTCATCGACAACAGTGTGGATGAGGCCATTGCCGGTCATGCATCGAAACTGGATGTAAAGGTCTACAAGGACGGCTCGCTGGAGGTCAGGGACAATGGCCGCGGCATGCCCGTTGACGTGCATCCCAAAGAAGGCATACCCGGTGTCGAGGTCATCCTGACGAAGCTGCACGCCGGGGGCAAGTTTTCCTCGAAGAACTACGAGTTCTCCGGTGGTCTGCATGGCGTCGGTGTGTCGGTTGTCAACGCCCTGTCGAAACACCTCGAGGTGTGGGTGCGCCGTGGTGGCAAGGAATTCAACATGGCCTTTGCCGATGGCGAAAAAGTCTCGCCGCTGGAAGAGATCGGCAAGGTCGGCAAGCAGAATACCGGTACCACACTGCGTTTCTGGCCGGATCCCCGGTATTTCGACTCGGCAAAATATTCCCTGCCGCGCCTTAAACATGTATTGCGTGCCAAGGCGGTGCTGTGCCCGGGCCTGCAGGTATCAATGCATGACGAGGCCAGCGGTGAGAAGCTCGAGTGGTGTTATGCCGATGGACTGCGTGACTACCTGACGGGTGAACTCGGTGATACACCGACACTCCCCGACGAGCCCTTCGTCGGCCGCATGCAAGGTAACCACGAGACGGCCGAGTGGGCGCTGGCCTGGTTACCCGAGGGGGGCGAGCCGGTTGCAGAAAGTTACGTCAACCTGATTCCCACCGCGCAGGGCGGCACGCATGTGAACGGTCTGCGCATGGGGCTGACCGAGGCCGTGCGCGAATTTTGTGAATTCCGTAACCTGTTGCCGCGCGGCGTCAAGCTCAGCCCGGAAGACGTCTGGGATAATTGCAGTTACATCCTGTCAGTCAAGTTACTGGATCCCCAGTTCAGTGGCCAGACCAAGGAGCGCCTGTCTTCCCGCGAATGCGCCGCATTTGTGTCCGGTGTCGTCAAGGACGCCTTTGGTCTCTGGCTCAATCATCACACCGAGATGGGCGAGCGTATTGCCTGGCTGGCCATCGAGCGGGCGCAGATGCGTCAGCGCGCCGGCAAGAAGGTGGTGCGCAAGAAGGTCACGTCCGGCCCCGCACTGCCGGGCAAACTGGCGGATTGCACCTCGACTGACAGTGAGCGTTCCGAGCTGTTCCTGGTCGAGGGAGACTCGGCCGGTGGTTCGGCCAAGCAGGCACGTGATCGTACCTTTCAGGCCATCATGCCGCTGCGCGGCAAGATTCTGAATACCTGGGAGGTTGATCCTGCCGAGGTGCTGGCCTCCCAGGAGGTGCATGATATCTCCGTCGCGGTCGGTGTCGAACCCGGCGTCGGTAATCTCAAGAACCTGCGTTATAACAAGATCTGTATCCTCGCAGATGCCGACTCCGACGGCGCACACATCGCGACCCTGTTGTGTGCATTGTTCCTCAGGCATTTTCGGGCGCTTGTTGATGCCGGACATGTTTACGTGGCAATGCCGCCGCTGTACCGCATCGATGCCGGCAAGGAAGTCTTTTACGCGCTCGATGATGCCGAGAAGGCGGGCGTGCTCGACCGGATTGCTGCTGAAAAGATCAAGGGCAAGGTCGTCGTGCAGCGCTTCAAGGGGCTGGGCGAGATGAACCCGATGCAATTGCGTGAAACCACGATTGCACCGGAGACGCGCCGCCTGGTGCAGTTAACCATCGACAGCCAGGACGATACCCACAAGATCATGGACATGCTGCTTGGCCGCAAGCGTGCTACCGATCGCCGCAGCTGGCTGGAAGCCAAGGGTGACCTGGCCGAGGCCTGATGGATGCTTCAAGCGGTGCTCTCCGGTAACGCATTGTAGGGTCGAATTTATTCGACCATTCACCTGCGGCCGAATGAATTCGGCCCTACAAACTATCAGCTCATCGACAGGCTACCCGTTATGGAAACCATTGAAATCGACTACGAAGGCATCGAACAGCTGCCGCTGAAGACCTTCACCGAAAAGGCCTACCTGGACTATTCCATGTACGTCATTCTCGATCGTGCACTGCCGCACATCGGTGACGGTCTGAAACCGGTGCAGCGGCGGATTGTGTATGCCATGTCGGAACTGGGGCTGCAGGCATCGGCGAAGCACAAGAAATCCGCACGCACCGTCGGCGACGTGCTGGGCAAGTTTCATCCGCACGGTGACACCGCCTGCTACGAGGCCATGGTGCACATGGCGCAGCCGTTCACCTATCGCTATCCGCTGGTGGACGGGCAGGGCAACTGGGGCTCACCGGATGATCCGAAATCGTTTGCAGCCATGCGTTACACCGAGGCACGTCTTGCGCCCTATGCCGAGGTGTTGCTGAACGAGCTGGGGCAGGGGACCGTTGACTGGGCACCGAACTTCGACGGTACGCTGGAAGAACCCGTGCTGTTACCGGCACGTCTGCCCAATGTGCTGTTGAATGGTGCCACCGGTATCGCCGTGGGTATGGCAACCGACATTCCGCCGCACAATTTGCAAGAGGTGGCCGCCGCCGCCGTGCTGTTGCTGGATAAACCCAAGAGTAGCGTCGATGACCTGTGCGAGATAATTCAGGGACCGGACTTTCCAACAGGCGCCGAGATTATCAGTTCACGCGACGAGCTGATCGAGTCATACAAGACCGGTCACGGCAGTGTGCGCATGCGCGCCTGCTACGAGATCGAGAACGGCGAAATCGTGGTGACGGCGCTGCCCTACCAGGTCTCCGGTGGCAAGGTGCTGGAGCAGATCGCTGCACAAATGACGGCGAAGAAACTGCCGATGGTCGAGGACCTGCGGGATGAGTCTGACCATGAAAACCCGACGCGCCTCGTCATCGTGCCGCGCTCCAACCGTGTCGATACCGGGGCACTGATGTTGCACCTGTTCTCCAGCACCGACCTGGAGCGCAGTGCGCGCATGAACCTGAACATGATCGGCCTGGACGGTCGACCAAGAATCAAAGACTTGCGAGTAATTCTGAAGGAATGGCTTGAATTCAGGACGGACACGGTACGGCGTCGCCTGGAGCATCGGCTGGACAAGGTTAACCGCCGCCTGCACCTGCTCGAAGGCCTGCTGATTGCCTATCTCAACCTGGATGAAGTCATTCGCATAATCCGTACCGAGGACAAGCCCAGGCCGGCCTTGATGAAGCGCTTCAAGCTGACCGAGATGCAGGCAGACTACATCCTCGATACCCGCCTGCGACAACTGGCGCGCCTCGAGGAGATGAAGATCAGGGGTGAGCAGGAAGAGCTTGCCGCAGAGCGCGATGCCCTGATGAAGACGCTCGCATCAAAGCAGCGTCTGAAGACACTGATCAAGAAAGAGATCCAGGCAGATGCAGAGAAGTACGGTGATGAGCGCCGATCAACGCTCGTCGAGCGCGCGGCAGCACACGCCATGGATGAGACTGCACTGATACCCAGCGAGCCCGTGACGATCGTGTTATCCAGGAACGGCTGGGTGCGTGTCGCCAAGGGACACGAGATCGACCCGCTTGAAATGAACTACAAGTCGGGCGACGAGTTCGCCGCCGCGGCCCGCGGTCGCAGCAACCAGCTGGCCGTGTTTATTGATTCGATGGGCAAGACCTATGCCTTGCCGACACATTCCCTGCCATCGGCACGCGGGCAGGGTGAGCCCCTGAGTGGTCGTCTGAAGCCGGCGGACGGTGCGCGTTTTGTCGGCGTGCTGGCCGGTGAAAACGACCAGCTCTACTTGCTGGCGAGTGACTTCGGCTATGGTTTTGTTGCAAGGCTGGGTGATATGCATACGCGTAACAAGGCCGGCAAGTCGACCCTGTCGGTGCCAAAGGGTGCTGGAGTCTTGCCACCGGTTCCGATCAGGTCGCTGCAGGATGACTGGATTGTCGCGGCATCGTCTGAAGGTTACATGCTGGTCATACCGCTGGCCGAGCTGCCGCAGATGTCACGTGGCAAGGGCGTGAAGATCATTAACATTCCAGCGGCAAAGCTGAAGAGTCGCGAGGAAGCTGTCGCAGCCATGGATTGCATACAGGATGGCGAGAAACTCACCGTCTACGCCGGCAAGAAGCACAAGACGATGAAGGCAGACGAGGTCGACGAGTTTGCCGGGGAGCGCGGCCGGCGCGGGAAAAAGCTGCCGCGTGGCTACCAGAAGGTCGACCGTATAAGCGTCGAGATCAAGTAGCGGCCCCTTACCCGCTGGTGCCAGGTAAGCTCTGAGTAAAACAAAAGGTTGTCATTCCCGCGAAAGCGGGAATCCATGACCCATTGTAAAGAAACCCCTGGATGACTCGCTGCGCTCGCCCTGTGGGCCGCCCTTCGGGCGTTCAACGCGCTGTGCACTTTTGTCCGGATTTCCGCTCTGCTCCCCCCGGAATGACAATTAATCAGGGGTTGCCTAGTTCGGTTGCTGGCGCTTCAGCTCTTCCAGCCTGGCCAGCACCCGGTTGGCGCGTTCAACCCGCTCCCGTAATTCTGGGTTCTCCGGGTCGAGCGAGAGTCCCTCTGTCCAGGTACGCACGGCCTCAAGTACCCGGTCAGCGCGGTACTGGGCATCACCGGCCACAAGGATTTCATCGACGCGCCGCCCTACGGCCGTGTCCAGCTCATCCCTGACAGAAATGACCTCGCTGTGCTGCAGTGAAGATGCCGGTATCTGTACATAGGCCGCGCGAGCTGCCTGCAGGTCGTTCTTCGCCAACGCCAGTTGTGTTTCCTCGACCAGTACACGGGTCCTGTTTTTCTGCTTTTGTTTGACCTTCTGCCGCTTCTGCGCCTTCTTGATGCTCGCCTGTTTTTTCTCTACCTGTTTCCGGGATTCCCATGTTGTGTTTATTTCACTGATCAGGGCGTCCGCCTCTTCTGTCGGGTTGAGGGCGGTGGACAGTTGCAGGCACTGCATGGCGATATCCAGCCTTTCCCGTTGCATGGCATACTGGCCATGCTCGAGCAGCTTGTTTGACAGCTCCAGGGCTTCTTTGGCGTTGCGCTTGTTTTTCCAGCGCTGGCTGAAGCTCGGCGATTCAAGGTTCATCATGTTGGCATAGAGCTTCTGCTGCTCGAGCATGAAACCGGCCCGGGAGACCAGCTGCTCGCGCTCATTGGTCTTGAGTTGTTCAACACGATCCTGCTCGATACCGTTGCGCAGCTCCCGCAGCAGGGTGCTGTGTGGCAGTTTTTGCAGGGCACCGGTGAGCAAGGTGACCGCACCCAGCAGATCATTATCGCCTTCCAGTGCACGGGCCTCGGCAAACATGGCTGCCTCGTATTCGGACTCCTGTGCAGTAATCCATGCCTGGATTTCCAGCGTATCCAGGGCCGGGTATTTTCCGGTCAGCTGGCGTGCACGCGCGTATTCATGGCTGGTGACCAGCGGTTTGAGGTCTTCCGGTTTGTCCTGGCCAATGCGCATGGTTTCCATCTGACTGCAGGCCGTCAGCGATATAGCCAGCAGCGCGGCCAGTACAGGTGTCGGCTTACGCATCACAGTCTCCGGCAGTTTCACCCCGTAATATTTCGTCGTAGTGGTTATCGATAATCTCCTGGTAATCCGCGGTCAGGCATTCCACCAGGTAGGTGTTCACCGGCTGGCTGATTCCCCGCAAGCGGATTGACTGGAACTCGCCGGCAAGAACCCTGCCGGTGACGTCATCACGTGAATACATCTCCCTCGAGATGACGATATCACTGCTGTTGGCAATGCCGCACAGGCGCGATGCCAGGTTCACGGTGTCGCCGACAACGGTGTATTCCATGCGTTCATGCGATCCCATGTTCCCGGCCAGCATGCTGCCGGTATTGATACCAATCCTGAACTGCACCGGAAACAGGCCGTCCGCCTCACGCTGGTTGTTCTCGTGCGCGATCAGTTTCTGGATCAGCAATGCGCAGCTGATTGCATGAAAGGCATGATCCTTGTCTGCTTCCGGGGCACCGAATACCAGCATCACCCCGTCACCCATATACTTGTCGACGATGCCCTTATTCATGACGCAGGCACAGGTGATGAGACTGAAATAGCGATTCAGCATGCTCACCAGTTCCTCGGCGCGGGTCTTTTCCGATATCTTGGTAAACCCGGAGATGTCGGCAAACAGCACACTGCCTTCGATGCGCTTGCCACTCAGGGCGACGTTGTCCAGGTTTGAGAGGATTTGCCTGGCCACGCCGGGTGAGACGTAGCGCGACAGGGCGCTCTTGACCTGTGATCGCTCCAGCATGCCCTCGGCCATTTCATTGAAGGCCTCCATCAGCAGGCCCAGCTCGTCCTTGCGGCGTTCCTTGAAGCGGAAGGTGTATTCACCGCTGCCGATGGCGCGACTGGCATCGACCAGCCTGTCGATGGGTTGGGTAATGCGCCGGCCCATTGCAAAGGCCATGGCGATACTCAGGGCGATGATCATCAACGTTGCGCCTGTTATAGCCTGCACGGCACGGCGCTTTGTCTGTGTCAGGGCCGCCTGGCTGAATGTCACCAGTGCATAGCCTGCAGTGACGTTCTGGAAAATGACTGGCTGGATGAACGACATCACGGTCTGGGGTTTATGTCCGGCAAGTGGTCGCCATTGCCAGGTGCTTGACTCGACCGGATTCTTGACCAGCTGCTGCACGGCCTTGCGTGTCAACAGGTTATTTTCCTCGTAGAGTACGCCGCCGCGGGTGATGATTTCACCCTCGAGACCGGTAATAGCGGCACCGAGCACGCTGCCGCTGTTCGAGAAGCCACTGGTGATTGTGTCCAGAGCCAGTTCATCTTCAGCGAGCAGTGGCTCCCTGGCTGATTCGGCCATCAGTTGCACAAGGGTATAACCCTGTTCACTGATCTGGTCCTGCATCTGGGCAGTCTGCTGCTGAATGAGGATGACACCCAGCAGGGTCATGCAGCTGACGACCAGAACGGTAATGAAAAACGACAGCTTGTATGCCAGCGGCGCGCGCTGTAGTTGATCCAGCAGTCGTAAATGCAGTGCCTTGCAGCGGGCACAAAAGGCCTGCCGTCGGGGCTGTGGTGTGATTACCATCATGGACCTGGAGCGATCGACGCCAGCGGCTGCTGCGTCCGGCTGCTGTGCATCGTCCTGACTGGCTTCAATCCGGCTCATGATTGCCTGCCTGTATTTGTAGCCATCGCGAGGCTGCAAGGGTCTGTGTACAATGCGGCACTGATCGAAACACTGGAACTACCGGAACCGTTATGACCTTGATACGCCCATTTGCCGGCCTGCGACCTGTTGCCGGTCGTGCCGAAGACGTTGTTGCTCCACCCTATGATGTGTTGAATTCCGCCGAGGCACGTACCCGTGCAGCGGGCCGTCCGTGGAGCTTTCTGCATATCTCCAAGGCCGAGATCGACCTGCCCGAGGGGACTGATCCGCATGCGGACGAGGTCTACGCACGCGCTGCCAGTAACCTGCGGTCCATGCTGCAGGAAGGCGTTCTGGTGCGCGATCCGCAGCCCTGCTATTACATCTACCGCCTGGTGATGGGTGATCATCGGCAAACCGGCCTGGTGGCTGCCGCGTCGGTTGCCGCCTATGACAGTAACCGTATCCGCAAGCATGAGTTCACCCGGCCCGACAAGGAAGATGACCGGGTGCGCCAGATAGAGGCGCTGCAGGCCCAGACCGGGCCCGTGTTGCTTGCCTACGAGTCGCGGCCCGACGTTGATGCCTTGCTCGAGGCCGTGACCGCCAGGGACCCGGATGTTGACCTCGTTGCTGATGACGGCATCGGTCATGCCCTGTGGGCTGTCAGTGAGCAGGCGGTTATTGAGCAAATCAGCAGTGCCTTCGACGCCATGCCCGCGTTGTATATCGCCGATGGTCATCACCGCTCCGCCGCGGCGTCCCGGGTTGCGGTCAGCCATGGTGGCAGCGATGCGGCCGGCTGGTTCCTGACAGTTATCTTTCCGCACCGGCAGATGCAGATTCTTGACTACAACCGGGTGGTGCGTGATCTTTCCGGCATGTCGGCCGAGACCTTTCTCGCACGTGTTGCCGAGCGTTTCGAGGTTGTCCCGGTTGCTGATCCCGTGCACCCGCAAGGGCCCGGGCACTTTGGAATGTACCTTGCGGGTCAGTGGTACCGGCTCGCCGCACCACCGGGAAACATTCCGGCCGATCCGGTGGGGCGACTGGATGTCAGCGTGCTGGCCGATCAATTGCTGTCGCCGCTGCTCGGTATCGAGGATCCGCGTCGGGACACGCGCATCGACTTCGTCGGCGGTATACGCGGTCTCGAGGAACTGGAGCGGCGTGTTGACAGTGGTGAAATGGCCGTTGCCTTTTCCATGTATGCAACCCGCATGGAAGACCTGATGGCCGTTGCCGATGCCGGCGAGGTTATGCCACCCAAGTCGACCTGGTTCGAGCCAAAACTGGCTGACGGCCTGGTGTCCCTGGTGATCGACTGACCATGACATATTCTTGCAGGCCGATGGCCTGCCTGGATACTGCCTGTAAGGTGTTGTGTGATGTAAGTCCATTGCAGGGGCAGCCTAGGCGATTTCACCCTCGAAGTCGTACTCAAGGTCTTTACTCGGCTCCTGTACGAAGTTGCCCTGGATAAAGTCGACACCGTACTGCCATAGCTGCGCGAGGCTGCCGGCATCATCAACACACTCCGCAATGGTTTGCTTGTCGTGCTCGTTTGCCAGTTCGAGGATGGCCTGCACCCGCGCCTGGTTTTCCTTGTTGCTGGACAGGCCATTGGTCAGGCCGCCATCAATCTTCAGGATGTCGAACGGCAGGTGCTTCAGTAGCTGGGGCTGGTCGCAGTTTCCGTAGTGCTCTATGGCAACCTGGCAGTTCAGGGTCTTCATAGCCTCGACAAATGCCCGTGCATTGGTCAGGTCGTCGATGACGAGCTGCTCCGCGATCTCGAAGACGATGCCGTCACTGACCAGGCAGTTCTCCTTGAGCTGTTCATTAACCCAGAGCGGCAGTTCTGCGTTGCTCAGGGTGGAACCGGACAGTTTGATAAAGAACAGCGCCTCGCTGTCTGTTTCTCTCAGCTCCACAAGCCTGCGAAACGCGGTTTTTATAACCCAGCGATCGATCTCGCCTATGAGGCCGGTTTTTTCGGCAATCGACAGGAATTGTCCAGGCAGAATTACATGACCCTGTTCGTCGATCACGCGTAGCAGTACTTCGTAACGCTTGCCGGTGTCACCCTTGAGGCTGACGATGGGCTGGTAGGCAAGATAAAAGCGTTCATCCTCGATGGTCTTGCGCACCACGCTGTCCCATTCGAGCTCGTTTTCCTGTCCCAGGTGCTCTTCAACAACTGCGCTGTGGGTGTGAATCTGGTTGCCCCCCGAAGAGCGTGCAACTTCACAGGCCATGTCTGCGTAAGAGATAACCTTCTGTGCGTCCCTGGAATGCGTGTTGATCGAACAGAGACCAATACTGCTGGTCATGGTAATGGCGCGGCCGTCGACTTCCGAGAGGTGACCGGCGATCTTGTGGAGCAGTGTTTCACCCAGTCCCAGGGTCTTTTCCTCGCTGTCGCTGCTGTTCAGGATGGCAAAACTGTAGTCGCCAAAGCGGGAAATACAGTCATTTTCAGCGCAATTTCCTTCAAGCAGTCTGGCGATATCGCAAAGCACGATATCGCTGGCGGCTATGCCGCATTCTTCGCGAATGACCTTGAAGTTATCCAGCGTGATGTAGATCAGGGCCCTGTGCTCACCGGTGCTACCAGGATTGTTGAGGCGCTCGTCGAGTAGCTGCATGAAGTGCTGGCGATTGGTCAGGCCTGTCAGCATGTCTACACGTGACATGGCCTCGATCTTTTTCTCAAGCTCGGCGTTCGAGGCGTTGATGCGGATGATTATCTGGGTGCAGGGTTCGCCTTCCATGGTTGCCGGAGATAATTCCATGCTGCAGTTGAATACATCGCCGGCAGGACTCAGGCAGTCGATGTCATGGGCGTTTTTGTCCGCATTATGCTCAACGTAATCTTTCAGGAAGCCCCTGAAGGTCTCGCGGTGTGCTTCGCTGATCATGTCAAGTATTGGCATGCCCTCGACATCTTCACAGGTCTCGATGGCAAACAGATCCATGTACGGGCGGTTGGCGTATACGTGCATGCCGTCGTGAATGTAGGCAACGGCATCACTGGAGTTCTCGATCAGGGCATGGCAGCGCGACTCACTGCCCAGTAACGACGTCTTGAGCAGGTCAACCTGCTGTTGCAGACGCAGGAATTCTACTTCGCGGTTAAACGCCAGCTGCAGGTGTTCAGGATGGTCGTAGGAAATCAGGTTGCTGAGCCCCGACTTGCGTGCTGCCACGACATCCGCCTCGCTTGCCTCGTCGGTGATGACGATGACAGGGGTGGTCAGTTCAAAACGTTTTAGCAGGGCGTGGACATCTCCGGCAGACGGTATGTCTGCTCCGCTGCCGCACAAGACGATGTCCGGGTGTTGCCTGTTGAGGGCGGTTTCTATTTCGTCGAGCGATGCGCCGTGATCGTGCTGGATATGGTGTCCATCGATGCGCAGTGCGTTTGCTAGTGACTCGGCATCATTCTTGCTCTCCTCGACGATGAGGAGTTGTAGATTATCTCCGTGCTTCACGGCTGACCTCGCTTGCTGACTGACATGGATACAGCCCTGAGGCTGGCACTGCGCTGACCCGGGCTCCGACTACAGGTTTTTCGGCAAAATCGGCCAACTCTGAAGCATTCCCTATATAGTGAAACCCCGGTGCGACCGGGCAGGCCGGGGAGGCCGTCGGGTGTTCCCCGTGAAAGTGTTTCCTGATAGCATGCAAGTAACTGAAATCCATTTAATTTGACTGCCAGCAGCGGCGATTTCCAGACCACAATTGATAGCGGGGACCCATGAATGCACGCGATTACCGTCAGACCTGAAACAGCGGAAGATATCCGTGCAATTGATGTGGTTCATATCAGTGCCTTTGGAGGTGAAGCGGAGGCACATCTCGTTGATGAGCTCCGTAAATCAAGCGCCTACAACCGCGAGCTGTCCCTGGTGGCAGAGCTCGGCGGGCGCATCGTCGGGCACGTGCTGCTGACCCGGGTACCGTTACGCAGGGAGGGTTCTGAAAAGCATGTGCTGGCACTGGGACCGATGTCGGTGGTGCCCTCGCAGAGTCACCGTGGGATTGGCTCGGAGCTGATCAATGCGAGTGTCAACCTGGCCAAACAAAAGGGTTATGGTGCCATCGTGGTGCTGGGGCATCCCGAATATTACAAGCGTTTCGGGTTTGTGCAGGCAAAGGACGTGCAGGTCACTTGTAACCTGCCGGCACCGGAAGATGCCCTGACCCTGAGAGAAATCGTCGATGGCAACCTGGCCGGTGGCGGCCATGTCGAGTACCCGGAACAGTTTGTGGCGCTTTACTAGTCGTCACGTCTTCAGACAGGAATCGCAGGCTGGTCGGGCCGAATGAATTCGGCCCTGCAAGGATCATCCCTGACATCAGTCGTTGATCGCGGTTGTGAAGTGATACTGCGCAAAGCTGCCGGTGTTCTCCAGCTGGTGCGTGAGTTTGATATTTTCCATTGAACCGGCGGTCTCCAGCGTGGCGGTACAGCCGGGACGAAACGGCAGGGTAGGCAGGATCAGGCTGGCCTGCTGCTGCAGCGCCCTGATTTCAGGCAACATGATGCCGCGCATCTTTTTACCGCTGTGCACGCTGCTCTCATACAGGCTGGTCCACACGGCCAGTGCGCTGGGTGACAGCATCTGAATACCGAGTTCCAGATCATTGCTGTCGGTGCATTTCATCCAGCGCACGACCCCTGGTTGCCATCCATCCTCGTCGAGTTTGTCTTCTTCAATAATCGCGACCAGCTCACCAACCTGTGCGTTGGAGGAATCCGTGCTGTCCCAGAGCAGTGAGTATCCCCCTGCACTGAAATTCGCCATGGTCCATGACTCGATCCGGGCGCTGTCTGTTTGCTGTCCATCTCCGGCTTTTTGCACGGGCGTCTTGCCGGCTGTCACGATGCGCCGGCCACCCTGGTTAAACCGGTCGGTATTGATCGTCGTGGTTGCCTCGAAGGTCGGGTCCTGCAGGTAATGCTGGTCCTCGATACTGTTTTCCCCTAGCCCTGCCTCGGTCGCGGGTTCGATTATGCGCTGATGAACGGCATTCAGGCCCGCAATCAGGGCGACCTTTGCACTGCGGGTGTGGCGGGGAAAACGGCGCTGCGGCATGACGCCCCAGGCCAGCATCAGGCGCTGCAGGATGTTGCTGTCGCCTATGCCGATTTTGCGCCGTTCGCCAGGTTGCTGTTCGAGAATGCTGCGGATGCGCTCGGCCATGGCGGTTGTGTCGAGGACGCGCCAGTGCCGGTCCTGTGCCTTGTTATCAATGAGTGTGCGGTATGACGGCGGATTGTCGGCGTGCAGGTTAACGGCGAACAGGCCAGCGGAGTGATCGCTGTCCATGTGCTGCAGTCGGGCGATATCTGCCCAGTCCATGAGCGCGTTGTAGACGAAATGAATTTCCTTTTGTCTCAGGCGGTAGGGGCATGCCAGCGACATGAGCAGAATCTGCTTGTAGACAGTATTGATAGTGCTTTGTGCCGCTGTCGACAGCGTGGTATCGGTGACCAGGTGTGTCGTAATGTCGTGTTGTTCTGCCAGTGCATACAGTGAATTAATGGTCCTCCAGAGACCATCCGGGTACTGCACATAGATCTGGTAGTTGGTCAGCAACAGCTCGCTGAGGTAGCGCAGGGCACGATGAATGGCGAGCGTGAGCAAGGCGGCCTGGCTGTCGCTCTTCCCCAGGTCGTCGGCGAGAATGCGGTAGCCGGTTGCCATCTGGTTACAGAGCCGGACAGTCTGCGTGGACAGCAGCAGGTCATTGTCCTTCAGCGGTATGGGTTTGGCGAGAAAAGACTTCTTCATTGCCTCGGTAACACACATGACCGAGGTTGCCAGTAATTCAAGGGTCTCGTGTCGGTTTCTTGCCGGAATGCTGACCGAGTTGATGTCTGTCAGCGCCTCTTCAAGCATGACCCGGGATTTTTCGGTGTTGATCAGTGGCAGGTTGTCTACCCAGTCCCTGACTACTTCAGGCTTTGTAATGAAGCTGCTGTCAGTCGCCTTGTGTCTTGCGGGAAGGTTGAGATTCATACCGGATTTACAGGTCCATGGTGTGCGTGTAGCGCTGGGTCAGGTTGCTGACCGGGAGCAGGATTATAAGCCACCGATATGTTGCTGTCAGTCGTGTATGAATCGCTAGACCGGCGTCTTGCCGGGTTCACCGGGTACTTCCTGAACCAGTCGCGGCACGAGATAGCCGGGCAGTGCAGCACGCAAGCCGGATTCAAG
>Ga0316201_10000826_pt1 | contig 19366 bp, 18 predicted proteins | sample CS6wburrow_MG_FD_204516 | JGI IMG/M metagenome (GOLD analysis project Ga0316201, IMG submission 204516) | Coastal sediment microbial communities from Delaware Bay, Delaware, United States - CS-6 worm burrow | ecosystem: Environmental > Aquatic > Marine > Coastal > Sediment | place: USA... | reverse complement strand
TTGGCCCATACCACCAGTATGAACCTGCAAAACAGGCGAAAAACGGCCTCAATTGACGCTCCGAAATCCATCCACCATCTATGCGGTGCAGCCTCCTAGCGCCAGGGTGCGCCTTGACTGTGGGACGCGGTTTCGATAGCGTTCGGTCATGACTCGTCTCGAAGAAATCACAGTGGTCATGACGTCGGTGGGCACCGAACAGCAGGCGGTGGAGATCTCCGAAGAACTCATCGCTCGCCGTCTCGCTACCTGTGTCAATATCGTTCCATGCCTGCGGTCCATCTACCGATGGAAGGGCAAGATCTGCGAGGACACCGAGTATCTCCTCCTCGTCAAGACACCGCAGAGGCTCTTCGAGAGGGTCTCCGAGGCGATCCGAGAGTTCCACTCCTATGAGCTGCCGGAGATCCTCGCGATACCGGTGACCACCGCCGAGGAGAATTTCCACAGGTGGATCCTGCAGATGGTCGAACCGGGCGACGACGAGATCGACGACGATCTCGACGATACGCTCGATTGATCCGTTGAGATCCGGCACAGATGCCAGCCGACACGGCCCTCAAAGCCCATCTCGTCCTGTCGAGCCGATTCGAAAACATCGAAATCGCCGAGCGCGCCTTGGTCGATCTGGCCGACCAGGCGGGTTTTTCGGGTGATGACAGCTACTGGCTGGTGACCGCGCTGCGTGAGGCAGCGGCCAATGCCATCCGGCACGGCAACAAGCAGGATCCCGATCTCGATGTCGTGCTCGACTATCGAATCGAGGGCGACGAGGTGACGATCAGAATCGAGGACGAGGGTGAGGGATTCGACCTCGCGGATGTCCCGGATCCCACCGATCCCGGATATTTGCTGCGACCGAGCGGACGCGGTATCTTCTACATGCGACAATTCATGACCCGTGTCGATTTCAGCCGAAGGTCGGGCGGCGGCACGGTGGTCGAGATGACCCGGCGCCTCGAGCCCGAGACAAGGAGTGCAACAGATGAAGAGTGAGATCCGCGATGTCGAAGATGTTCGGATCATCGAACTGTCGGGGAAGATCACGATCGGTACCGGTGATGTCAAGATCCGCGAGTTGGTTGATAGCGCCCTCGAAGACGGGCAGATGAAGATCCTTCTGGATCTCGCGGGCGTGACCGCCATCGATTCATCGGGGATTGGCGAGATGGTCGCGTGCTACACGACCGTCACCAAAAGGGGCGGTCAGCTCAAGCTGCTGCGTCTTTCGCCGAAAATTAACGATATTCTGCACGTCACCCAGCTGATCACGGTCTTTGACGTTTTGGACAATGTTCAGGAGGGCCTTGCAGCCTTCAAGTGATCCCTGAATCGAAATGACGAAAACCAACAAGGCGCGGCTTCTGCCGCGCCTTGTGTCATTGTGGCTGCTCGACCACAATGACGGCTTCAACCCGCCCGTCGGCGACCCCCGAAAGCACCGTATCCACCAGATCGACCGGTCGGCAGACCCCGGTCCCCTCGTCGTCTCCGAGTTCGCCGGCGATCCCGAGATCGATGACGACGCCGTGTCGAAGAAAGAGCACGACCGGCCACCGGCCCACATCGCACGAGGTTGTCGTGCCAGTCCAGACGACCACTGAGTCCACGAGAACGACGGTGGGGCGCGTGATCGCCAGGCTTTTGGGCCTGTCCGACTCGTGTTCAAATCTACCCACGCTCTCGAGACCCGCCGGGGAGGGGGCGGATTTCGAAAGATCGCGGTCTCCGTCGGACGGTGTGTCGCCCCCCCCTTTTCCTGTGGCGGCTGCACCGGAAGATGGTTGCTCCGCCCGGCGAAGGACTGCCCCGGTCCCGGGCGGGACCGCACCGCCGGAGTCGACCTCGGTTTCTGGGTCGATGTGTTCTTTCACTGGGCCTGCTGAGGCGCGTCCGTTCGCAACGGAGAACTCGTCGGTTGTCAGAGGTCCCACCACTTCCAGTGCCGACGGCTCTGGGGCCGGTGGTGGAGGCGGTTGCTCGTCGAGGAGGTGTTCGGTGGCTCCGACGGGTCGGTTTTCCTCGGGCACCGCGGAGGGAAGAGGCGCCAGCTCGAAGATCTCGCGATTGTCGCTGTTCGCCGTGACGTTTCGGGTCGGTTCGACCATGGCCGGCGATGGATTGCGGCGGGCCATTTCGAGGGTCACGGTGATTCCGAGCACAACCGCCGCCGCCGCTCCGAGCCACCGGTAGACGGGGCGAACGTGGCGTTTCGGGGCAGGTGGGCCCTGACGCAACGGTTCCATGACCCGATTGAGTTCGGCAGGCGGCTCCATGGCGGAGGCGAGCGACGCCACCGACCGACGCAAACGCCGAGTCCCGTCGAGTTCGGACCTGAGGTGGGAGTCGGTCTCGACCATACGCTCGAAATCCGCCCGCTCGGCAGCGTTCAAATCGTCGTCAAGATAACGACTCAGCAATTCAGTCAGACGCTCATCCATCACAGATCCACCGCTTCTTTGAGCGCCGCTCTCGCTCTCGCCAACCTTGAACGAACAGTGCCGATGGGAAGATCGAGGACCTCGGCGATTTCTGCGTAGCTGAGATCCTCTCCGTCGCGGAGCCACACCACCGCCCGATAGTGTTCAGGCAGGGCATCCATGGCGCCGGCGACGCGATCGAGCAGATCGGACGCCACTGCCCGCCGCTCGGGCCCGGGCGCCGGATCGGGGGTGAGGGCCACGATCTCCTCGGACTTGTCCACCACGGCTTTGAGGTGTTTGCCATGGCGGCGGTGGTGTCCACGGAGATAGTTCCAGGCGATCTGAAACACCCAGGTCGAAAGCTTCGCCTCACCACGGAATCCGGACAGGCCTCGCCAGATTCGAAGGAAGATTTCCTGGGTCGCATCGAAAGCCTCTTCGTCCGACCCCGTCAGCCGGCGAGCCAGTCGCCAGACCGGCCTCCGAAACCGCTCATAGACCTCATCGAATACCACCTTTTCAGTGTGCCACGGTTTTCCATCCGGATTCTCCTTTTGTCAAGACGGAGGGTCACGAGTCGTCTCGGCCGATGTTTCGAAAAGGGACCACCATCTTGGCGACTCACGACTCACGACTCACGACTCACGACTCACGAACGATTTCGTCCCTGTTGAGTATGAGCCGTTAAACGATCGGGAGTTCCCGATCTTCCTGATCGGCGAGGAGATCGCCAATCCGGCGTTCGAGTTCGCGGGCCACCGCGAGATAGACCTCGTCGTCCTCGCCATAGGGATCGCGGATGGACCAGGATTCGAGCTGGGCGCCGAGGGTTGAGGGCAGATAGTTCAGTCCGGAATCCCCAAGGAGGGAGACGACGATGTCGAACTCGTCCTGCCCGATGTGGTCGAGGCCCTTCGATGCTAGGCCGTTCGGGTCGTAGCCCATGGTCCTCAAGGTTTCGACCGTCGACCTCACGATCCTGCCGAACGGCATCAACCCGGCTGAAAACGCCGTCACTTCCGATCCGGCGAGCCCGCGCGTGATGGCCTCGGCCATGGGTGATCGACAGGTGTTCCCGATGCAGATGTACAGGATAGAAAGTGGTGCCATTGGCAGTCATTGTAGACGCAACAAGGTTTAACCTGCTGTTGTAGGCCATCGGTTTGTATGTCGTAAGTCGTGAGTCGTAAGTCGTAAGTCGCAGGTTGTAAGTCGACGACGAATGCAGCTCGTGAAGCCGCGCTTTTCCGGGAAGCCCGGCCACCCGACTCAAACCCAAGGTCGAATCCGCCCTGACCTTCCGGAAACCAGGAAACGACTTACGAGTCACGGCTCACGACTCACGGGCGCTGCATGCGGTGGCGCTCATTGACCATCCCCCGACGAGGGGGTAGCCTGGGGGCTGTCGAATTTTGATGGAGCCGCAGCGTTGGTATTAACTGGTTACAACACCGACATCGATTACGCGGGCACGACGTATCACGTGCAGACTGAAGACAAGGGCCGATCAAACCCCGTTGTCGAGAGTCTGGTCTATGCCCGTGGAGAGATCCTGTATTCGAGAAGGACCTCGTATCAGGACCTCGTGGATGAAAAGGTCGAGTCGGACGCCATCGCGACGCTCATGGAGCGCCAACATCACACGATCGTCGAGGCCATCCGCCGCGGTCGATTGGCCACCCTGGCCGACGAGCCCGAGCTGATCTCCGACGAAGACGACACCAGCATCTCGCGGGAAGATCATGATCCTGACTCCCTCGCGGGAGACGCATTCGGTGGCGGGGGTGACGAGCCGACCCTCGATCAGGTGATCCTCGATTACCTCGCAGCCCAGCGAAGCCGCGCCCACCTGGTTCTCAAAGCGGTCAACAAACACGACTTTATCTATGGCCAGGAGGCCGACATCTCCATCTCTGCGGTGGATTCCCAATCAAATTCGCCTCAGGAGGGCGCCGAGATCACGGTGCTGTTCAAATCGACATCCGAACCTCGCCGCTTGGTCCTCGCCGAGGGCGAGACCGACGACAAGGGTGTTTTCAGCGCCAAGGCGCCCTTGCCCGAGTTCAGCGGGGGGACCTCGGCGGTCGTGATCACGGCCGAATCCGACCTCGGCCAGTCCGAGGTCAAGCACCTCGTCCACCGCTGACCACAGTCAGCAGTGGACGAGCGTAAATCGTGAGTCGAGAACCGTAAATCGTACGCCAAACGGTGCCTCTCAGGTCTGCGTTCTGCGATGGTGACGATGGTCCTCACGTTTCTGCTACCCTCCCGGGCCAGCCGCGAACGAAGAAACGCTTGGAACGACTCACGACTCACGACTTACCACCCACGACGTTCTCCGATCAAGGTCTTGCCCCTCGAGCGTTTTTGAGGTAGAGTGCGCGTCGCCGTGGGCCGTTAGCTCAATTGGCAGAGCAAGTGACTCTTAATCACTAGGTTGAAGGTTCGATTCCTTCACGGATCACCACTCCCTTATCCGCGCGAAAGTGGCGGAACCGGTAGACGCGCGAGACTTAGGATCTCGTGGGGGAGACCCCGTGGGGGTTCGATTCCCCCCTTTCGCACCAGCCGGAGAAAATATCTCATGACGTACAAATTGACCGAGCAAGCCAACCACAAGGTCGAGGTTGCAGGCAGCCTCACAACCGAGACCGTCGATCGCGAACGGGCCGGCATCGTCCGCTCGATCCGGTCTCGCGCAAAACTCCCGGGATTTCGCGACGGCAAGGCGCCGGAGTCCATGATCCGGGCGCGATTCGCCGAGGACATCGACACCGAGCTCAAGGAGCACCTTGGCCAGATGGTCTGGCAGGAGGTGATGGAGGCGGAGGAGGAACTCCAACCGCTGACCGCACCTCAGATCCGTGAGATCGGTTTCTCGGACGATGGCGCGTTCTCTTTGACAGCGGAGCTCGAGGTTCGCCCGAAGTACGAGCTTCCGGATCTCGAATCCGCTGAGCTTCCCGAAGTCTCGCTCGAGGTGAGCGACGCCGAGGTCGATACCGAACTCGACCGGTTGGCGGACCAGCAGGCCGTATGGCAACCCGTCGAAGACGAAGCCGCGGCGGATGGAATGCTCGTCGAAGCCGATCTCGTCGGCCAGATGGATGATTCCGAGGAAGAGCCCTACGAAGAGAACGACGCCCAGTTCGTCCTGGGATCAGAAGCGGTACCCCCGGAGGTCAGCGAGGCCCTACAGGGCGCCAAGGTCGGTGACGAGAATGTCGCCACAAAGACCTTCCCGGAAGATGACGAGAAGACCGACCGAGCGGGCAAGACCGTCAACTACACGATCAAGGTCAAGGGTCTCAAACGCAAAGAGCTCCCCGAGATCGATGACGAACTCGCCAAAAGTGTGGGTCTGGAAGACCTCGACGAGCTCAAGGCACGGGTTCGCGAAGCCATCGGGCGGAAGAAAACAGCCGACCGCCGCGAGGAGTGGCGCCGGGTGCTGCTCGAATACCTGCAGAAGGATGTGGATGTCAACGAGCTGCCCTCCTCTCTGGTCCAGAATGCCGTCAATGAAAGCATCAATCGCTATGCGTATCAGATGGCCATGCAGGGTCAGGGCCCCGCAGATGGCGATTTCAAGTGGGAAGAACTCGCCGCCAAGGCCGAGCCGTCGGCCCGGCAGCACGTGGCCGACAACCTCATCCTCGAACAGCTCGCCATGGAGTGGGAGACCCGGGTCCCCGAGGCCGAAGTCGAGGCCTATATCGCGGCGGAAGCATCGCAGCACGGTGTGCCCCCCGCGGAGCACAAAGCCAATCTGGTGGCGGAAGAGAAACTCGAGTCCATCCGCCATGCAGCCCGATTGACGTCGGTGGTGGACGAGATGATCCGTCGAGCCGGCGGAGAGGAGAAGTAATGGTCTGGAGCATTCCGCATGTCATCGAGCAGACGAGCCGAGGCGAGCGTGGATACGACATCTTCTCGAGGCTCTTAAAAGACAGCGTCATCTTCCTCCCCCGTGACATCGACGACTACGTGGCGTCGCTGATCATCGCCCAGATGCTCTTCTTGGAAGCCGAAAACCCCGAGAAGGACATCTATCTCTACATCAACTCACCCGGTGGTTCGATCACTGCCGGGTTGGCCATCTACGACACCATGCAGTACGTCAAACCCGATGTCGCCACGATCGCCGTCGGTCAAGCCGCCTCAATGGGAGCGGTGCTTCTCGCGGGTGGTGCGGCAGGCAAGAGGTTCGCGCTGCCCCACAGCCGGATCCTGCTCCACCAGCCGCTCATGTCTGGTCTCGGCGGTCAGGCCACCGACATCGATATCCACGCCAAGGACATCATGCGCCTGCGTGAGCGCCTCAACCAGATTCTCGCTGAACACACCGGTCAGCCCATCGACAAGATCAACACCGACACCGAGCGCGATTACATTCTCGAAGCCGATCAGGCCATGGATTATGGCCTCATCGACAAGATCCTTGTTTCCAGGGACTAGACCCAAATGGGATACAATGTTCTGAGGAGGCTAGATGTCCAATAGAGACGGTGATGTCCTGAGGTGCAGCTTTTGCGGTAAGAGCCAGCACGAAGTGCGGAAGCTGATTGCTGGACCGACCGTCTACATCTGCAACGAGTGCGTCGAAGTCTGCCTTGACATCATCGCCGAGGATCGCGTCCACGAGGCCAAGACCCGGCAGCAGGTGCTCGCCAAACCACCCGAGATCAAGAACTACATCGACGAGTACGTCATTGGTCAGGAGATGGCCAAGAAAAAGCTCGCCGTGGCGGTCTACAACCACTACCGTCGCATCGAGTATCAGCGAGGCCGTAACACCAACGACGTCGAACTCGCCAAATCGAATATTCTGCTCATCGGGCCCACGGGAACCGGCAAGACCCTACTGGCCCAGACCCTCGCTCGGCAGCTCCAGGTGCCCTTCACCATCGTCGATGCCACGACTCTGACCGAAGCCGGATATGTCGGGGAGGATGTCGAGAACATCTTGCTCCGGCTCTACCAGGCCGCCAATGGCGACCGCGAGGCCGCCGAGCGCGGGATCGTCTATATCGATGAGATCGACAAGGTGGCCCGCAAGGCCGAAAACCCGTCAATCACCCGCGATGTTTCCGGGGAAGGCGTCCAGCAGGCCCTGCTCAAGATCCTCGAGGGCACAGTCGCCAATGTCCCGCCCCAGGGTGGACGCAAACACCCCCATCAGGAATTCATCCAGATCGACACAACCAATATTCTGTTTATCTGCGGTGGCGCGTTTGTCGGTTTGGAAGACGTCATCGCGAACCGGTTGAACCAGAAAATGATGGGTTTTGGCGCCGATCTGTCAGGTAACGAGGCCAAGGCCGACGATTTGCTCGACGAGATCCACCCGGAAGACCTCATCAAGTACGGGATGATCCCCGAATTCGTCGGTCGGATCCCCGTGGTGGCAACCCTTCACGAACTCGACCACGATGCGCTCGTGCGGATCCTCACCGAGCCGAAGAACTGTCTGGTTCGTCAGTACGAAACCGTCCTCGGGTTCGAAGGCGTTGAGCTCGAATTCGAGCCCGACGCCCTCGATGCTGTGGCCGACGAGGCCATCACCCGAAAGGTCGGCGCCCGAGGTTTGAGAATCATCCTCGAGGAGCTGATGCTCGATATCATGTACCAGATTCCGGCGCTGCCCGACCTCAAGGAGCTGGTGATATCCCGGGATGTGGTCGAGGGTCGAGTCCCACCCCTCCCGGCAGTGAGAAAAGTGAGCTGATCGACCGGGGCGTCGCCGCCCTCCCCTACCAACGAACCCAGCCCGATTGATCCCCCAAGACGAAAGAAAACCAGATGACAGCAGTCCGTGATTCCCAGACTCTCGCCATCGTTCCTTTGCGGGACATGGTCGTTTTTCCGCACATGATGGCGCCTTTCGTGGTCGGCCGAAAACCATCGGTCATCGCCCTCGAACGCGCCCTGGAGCGGCCCGACAAACGGCTCTTTCTCGCCACCCAGCGCGATCCCAAGATCGACGAACCGACTCTCGACGACATCCACGAACTCGGGGTCGTCGCACGGGTCGTTCAGCATCTCCAGCTTGCCTCGGGCAACATCAAGGTCATGGTCGAAGGTCTCGAGAGGGCTCGACTGACGGAGATCGTTGACGACTCCGACTGCCTTACGGCGCGGGTGGAGATCCAGTCCGTCGAGGTCGGTGAAGACCAGACCCTGAGCCGCTATATGGCCCAGTTGACCGAGTTCTTCAAGGAGTATGCAAAGCTCTCGCACCATCTTTCGGCCGAGGGGGTGCTGGCCTCGCTCCAGACCGAAGACCCCGACCAGTTCGCCGACATTCTCGCGGCCCACCTCAATCAACCGACCGCGGAGAAGCAGAGGTTGCTTGAGTTGCTCAACCCCCTCGACCGGTTGCAGCGACTCAACGATCTGCTCGATGTCGAGATCGAGAAACTCAACATCGACCGCCGCCTCTCATCCAGGGTCAAGAAACAGATGGAGAAGGCGCAGCGGGAGTACTACCTGTCCGAGAAGATCAAGGCCATCAACGAGGAACTCGGCCGCAATGACACCACCGAGGAGCTCGCCGAGCTCAAGACCGAGCTCGAAAAGTCCGGGATGACCGAAGAGGCCAAGGAAAAGGCCATCATCGAGATCAAGCGCCTCGAAGGGATGCCGCCGGTCTCAGCCGAAGCCGGTGTGTCGCGCAACTACGTCGACTGGCTGCTCGCCGTGCCGTGGTCGAAGGCCTCACGGGAGATCCGCAATATCACCCGGGCCGAGAAGGTCCTCAACGAGGATCACTACGGGCTCGAGAAGGTCAAGGAGCGCATCCTCGAGTTCCTCGCGGTCCGCCAACTCGTCCGCAAGACCGGTGGAACGATTCTGTGTTTTGTCGGGCCTCCGGGCGTCGGAAAGACCTCGTTGGCGAGATCCATCGCCCGGGCGACGGGGCGGAACTTTGTTCGACTGTCGTTGGGTGGGGTCCGGGATGAGGCCGAGATCCGCGGCCACCGCCGGACCTATATCGGCGCCTTCCCGGGTCAGATCATCCAGATGATGCGCAAGGCCGGGACCGTGAACCCGGTGCTGTTGCTCGATGAGGTCGACAAGATGGCCGCAGATTTCCGCGGTGATCCTGCAGGCGCGCTCCTCGAGGTCCTCGATCCCGAGCAGAACAACACCTTCCACGATCACTATCTCGATGTCGAATACGATCTTTCGAAGGTGCTCTTCATCTGCACCGCCAACGTGCTGCACCCGATCCCGCCCGCGTTGCTCGATCGAATGGAAAAGGTGGAGCTTTCGGGCTACACCCACCACGAGAAGCTCGAAATCGCGCGTGGTTTCCTGGTGCCGCGTCAGACCGAGCGCCACGGCCTGAAGAGGTTCAACGTCGATTTTCCCGACGATGGGTTGATGCTGCTCATCGAACGGTACACCCGCGAGGCGGGAGTCCGGAATCTCGAGCGGGAGATCGCCTCGATCTGCCGCAAACTCGCCCGAAAGGTGCTCAAAGAGAAGATCAAGGCGAAGGGCGCCAAGCTCGAGGTCACCACAGAGGTCGTCGGCGAGCTGCTCGGCAAACCTCGTTTCCGGTCCCAGCAACGAGAGCAGGAGCCGGAGGTTGGTGCGGCATCGGGTCTCGCCTGGACTCAAGTGGGCGGCGAATTGCTCACCACCGAGGTCACCCTCATGCGCGGCAAGGGCAAGCTCACCATCACCGGTCAGCTCGGCGATGTGATGCAGGAGTCGGCCCACGCCGCTCTGTCCTTTGTTCGCTCCAAGGCGGACGAACTCGGGATCGACCCCGAGGTCTTCGCCACCAAGGACATCCACCTGCACGTTCCCGAGGGCGCGATCCCCAAGGACGGCCCGTCGGCGGGCATCACCCTCGCGGTGGCGCTTATTTCGGCCTTCACCAAGATCCCGGTTCGGGTCGATGTCGCCATGACCGGTGAGATCACCCTTCGCGGCCACGTTCTGCCGGTCGGAGGCATCAAGGAAAAGATCCTGGCGGCTTATCGCGCCGGGATCCGGGAGATCATCCTGCCGGATGAGAATGAGAAGGACCTCGAGGAGATCCCCGAGGACATCCGCGAGGAGATGACCTTCCACTTTGTCGGTCATATGGACAAGGTGATCTCCAATGCCCTCGTGCGCAGATTGGATTCGAAAGTGACGGCGGCCGCCGGCGATGTCGAGTCGCGGGTGGACACGCCGATGGCGCACTAGCTCGGTGGAGATTCGAGAAGTCAATTTTCGTGGATCGGCGCTCAAGCCCAAGGATCGGCCGCAGGAATATTTTCCTCAGATTGCGGTCGCCGGACGATCGAACGTCGGTAAGTCGAGCCTGCTCAACTGGCTCCTGCGCCAGAATTTGGCGCGGGTGGCCAAGGCCCCGGGCAAGACGCGGATGCTGAACTTCTTTTTGATCAACAAAGCCTATTTTCTGGTCGATCTTCCGGGCTACGGTTATGCCAAGGTCGGAAGGGCTCTCCAGGAAGAGTGGGGACGGGAACTCGGGTCCTATCTCGCAACCGAAGAACGGTTGGCCGGGGTGATCACCCTGATCGATGTCCGTCATGGACCGACCGATCTCGATCTCGGTCTCCAAGACATGCTCCTGGCGCACGGCAAAGAACGTCTGGTGGTACTGACCAAGGGCGACAAGGTCAAGCGCGGCAAACAGAAGAACATGCAATTTCAGGTACAAAAAGAACTCGGTCTGGTGCGACCGCCTCTGGTGGTGAGCGTCAAGACCGGTGAAGGACGCAACGATCTGCTGCGACTCATCGATGAACTCATCGATGGGTGGAGAGCAACACGGAGTACATGACATGGGACGCAAGAAGAAGACAAACGGTGAAGACCCGGTGGTGATCCCTCTGGATCTCGATGACGAGATCGAGGAGAGGGAGCAGGCCGCCGCCGCCGCTGCGGCGCAGGAGGGTCGGCTCGATCTCACCCAGCTCAAGGAAATGACCATCAACGAGCTCTGCGGGGTGGCGAAGTCGCTGACGGTGGAAAACCCGGCGGGGATGCGGCGGCAGGATCTGATCTTCCGGATCCTCCAGCGTCAGACCGAGCGCGAAGGACTGATCTTCGGGGAGGGCGTCCTCGAGGTCCTGCCGGAAGGCTTCGGTTTCCTGCGCGCCCCGGAGTACAACTATCTCCCGGGTCCGGACGACATCTATGTCTCGCCATCTCAGATTCGCCGGTTCAACCTGCATACCGGGGACACGGTTTCGGGTCAGATCCGACCGCCCAAAGAGGGGGAGCGCTACTTCGCGCTGATCAAGGTCGAGGCCATCAACTTCGAGCCGCCCGAAGTGGCCATGGAGAAGGTCCACTTCGACAACCTGACTCCCCTCTATCCGGAGGAGCAGATCAGGCTCGAGGTGGAGGAGAACATGACGTCACGGGTCATGGATCTCGCGACACCCCTGGGCAAGGGCCAGCGCGGCCTTTTGGTGGCACCACCGCGCACCGGTAAGACCATGATGCTCCAGGCCATCGCCAACTCCATCACCACAAACCACCCCGAGGTGACCCTCATCGTGCTGCTGATCGACGAGCGGCCCGAGGAGGTCACCGACATGGAGCGTTCGGTGCACGGCGAGGTCATCTCATCGACCTTTGACGAGCCGGCGACCCGCCACGTCCAGGTGGCCGAAATGGTCATCGAAAAGGCCAAACGCCTGGTCGAGCACAAGAGAGATGTGGTGATCCTGCTCGACTCCATCACCCGTCTCGCGCGTGCCTACAACACGGTGGTTCCGCCGTCGGGCAAGGTGCTGTCCGGTGGTGTCGACTCCAACGCGCTGCAGAAACCCAAGCGGTTCTTCGGCGCCGCGCGAAATATCGAGGAGGGCGGCAGCCTGACCATTGTCGGGACGGCGCTGATCGACACCGGCTCGCGGATGGACGATGTGATCTTCGAGGAATTCAAGGGCACGGGCAACATGGAGGTCCACCTCGACCGCAAGCTCGTCGAACGCCGGGTCTTCCCGTCCATCGACATCCACAAGTCGGGCACCCGCAAGGAAGAGCTCCTCATCGACGAGTGGGAGCTTCGCCGGATCTGGGTCCTTCGAAAGGTCCTGTCGTCCCTGTCGCCGGTGGAGGCCATGGAGCTCCTGCTCGAGAGGCTCGGTGGTTCGCCGACGAACAAGGACTTCCTCGAGGCGATGTCGCAGGGGTAGCAATTCGTCGGACGAATTGCGGTGGCTCTCGCTTCGCTCGTGCCAAATCATGCCGGCGGGTCGGGGATGTACGCCGCTTGACACCTCGGCGCAGCAAGGAGAGACTCAGTCGCATGACGGTTGCATCAATCCTCGACAAGGCGGTGGCGGGCGAACGGATCGGCCGCGCGGAGATCGAACGGCTCTTCGCCGAAGGGTCTCTCCTCGAACTCGGGCAGGCGGCCGACGCCGTCAGGCGTCGCAAGACGGACCAGGGTGTCGCCTCCTACATCATCGACCGCAACATCAACTACACCAACGTCTGCATCTATCGGTGCCGTTTCTGCGCCTTTTACCGTACGAAAGACGCCCGCGACGCCTATGTCCTCCCGTTCTCGGAGATCGCTGACAAGGTGGCCGAGACTGTTGCCGCTGGCGGCACGGGAATCCTCCTTCAGGGAGGTGTTCACCCCGATCTTCGAGTGGATTTCTACGAGGACCTCCTGCGACAGCTCCGCCGGGCGTTTCCGAAGATCCATCTCCACGCCTTCTCGGTTCCCGAGATCTGGTTCCTCGCCAAAGTCGAGAAACTCCCCGTCAAAGAGGTCATTTCCCGATTGATGGATGCCGGTCTGGATTCCATTCCAGGTGGTGGCGCAGAGATCCTCGAAGACCAGACCCGTCGACGGATCCTGGCCCGCGCAAAGGCGAGTACCGAGCAGTGGCTGGGTGTCCATGCAGATGCTCACGATCTCGGTCTGAGAACGACGGCCACCATGATGTTCGGTGTCGGAGAGCCCGTTGACGCGAGGATCGAACACTTCCTCGGGGTCCGCGAGATCCAGGACCGCACGGGTGGATTTACGGCGTTCATTCCATGGACATTCCAGGACCGGAACACCGAATTGGAAGGCGAGTTCGAGGTCGCGGGTGGTTTTGACTACCTCAAGACGCTGGCCATCGCACGGCTCGCGATGGACAATATCGACCACGTCCAGGGTTCATGGGTGACTCAGGGCGCCAAGATCGGTCAGCTCTCGCTCTTCTTCGGCGCCGACGATCTGGGCTCGATCATGCTCGAGGAGAACGTCGTCGCCGCTGCCGGGGTTCAGTTCCGAATGACCCAGGCGGACATGGAGCGGACGATCCGAGACGCCGGACTCGAGTCCCGCCAGCGCCGCACACTCTACGAACCTCTGTAATTCGCGTACGCGAATGACGAGCCCGAAGGATTCATGAGCTGTCTGCTGCGGCCAACGATGCATCCGCGCCAGCCGAGTTTTCTCACCTTGGGGTGCTCAACGTAACGTCAAATACGCATCCGCGCCCCAAGCTGAGAAAACAGGTCTGGCATCGTCGCCTCGCTGCCCTCGCGACGAAACCTCACGAATATTTCGGGCTAGCCGATGATCTCGAATTGCTCCTGGTGGACGAGGGGGTTTTCGCGCAGGATGACCTGCACGCCGTGGACCTCGTCGAGTTCGCGGAGGAGTTCGCGGAAGGGCCCCTGCAGGTAGTGCGAGACCTCGGGGTGGACCACCAATGAGACCTGGTCGCTGACCTCGGTGGCCGCGGCGGCGAGTAGTTCGCGTCGGATCTCGAGGCAGATGGTGGGCAATGCCTTGATCCGGCCCGATCCGTGGCAGTAGGGGCATTCGCGGCTCAGGGTGCGGTCGAGGCTGGGCCGGGTCCGTTTCCGGGTCAACTGGATCAGACCGATATCCGACACGGGCAACAGTTGAGTACGCGCCGGATCGGTTTCGAGTTCGGTTTCAAGCGCCTCATACAGACCGAGCCGGTGGGCGGGGTCCTCCATGTCGATGAAGTCGATGACAACGATCCCGCCAAGATCCCGGAGCCGGAGCTGCCGCACGATCTCGCGTACCGCCTCGAGATTCAGGGTGTAGACGGTCTCCTCCAGCGACTTGGTCCCGACGTATTTGCCGGTGTTGATGTCGATGGCGACCAGCGCCTCGGTCTGGTTGACCACCAGGTAGCCGCCCGATTTGAGCCAGACCTTCGGACGCAGGGCCTTTTCGAGTTCACGATCGAGACCGAAGGCGCTCATGAGATCGGTGGATTTCCGGAAGAGCTTGAGCCGTGGCACCAGAGTCGGATCGGTCTGTTCGAGGAACTCGAGGATCTCCTCGTAGGCCTCCTCGTCATCGATCCAGGCCTCCTGCACCGCGAGGGTGAAGGTGTCGCGGACCGCTCGCAGGATCGGGCTCAGTTCGTGGTGGACGAGGGATGAGGCGTGGGTTCGGTCGCCCGAGAGCTGAACCTGCTCCCAGAGGTTGAGAAGATAGCGGCGATCCGCCTCGAGTTCGATCTCCCCCTGACCTTCTCCGGCCGTCCGGACGATCCAGCCGCCGCCCCCGAACTGTTCGATGATGGTCTTCAGGCGGGTCCGCTCCTCGTCGTCGGTGATCCGTCGAGAGACACCGAGTTGAACCATCGACGGCATATAGACCAGAAATCGACCGGGGAGGGTGATATGCGTGGTGAGGCGGGCGCCCTTGGTACCGATGGGGTCCTTGACCACCTGGACGAGGATCTCCTGGCCCTGGCGGAGGAGATCGCCGATGTCGGTCTCCGGATCTTCGGTCGGGCCGGGCTCGTCGTCCACTCGAAAGATGTCGGTGAAGTCGTCGAGGATCCCACCGGCTTCACGAACATACAGGAAACCGTCGCGGGGAAGACCCACATCGACAAAGGCCGCCTGCATCCCGGGAAGGACTCGAGTGACCCGACCCTTGTAGAGGTTGCCGACCGCGCTCGAGGTCCGGTGGCGTTCGGCGCGATAGCTCACCAACCGAGATTTTTCGCGCAGGGCGACCCTGGTTTCAAAAGGATTGACCGACAGAAAGAGGATCGAGTTCATTATTGATTCACCAACCGATGGCGCCAGACCGACTGTACTACGCCCAACGCCACACAGGTCGACAGAAGGGACGAACCGCCATACGAAAACAGCGGCAGGGTGATCCCCGTTGTCGGCAGAAGCCCGAGGACCATACCGAGGTTGACCACGACCTGGAAGGCAAACCAAGCACCGACCAGAATCGCCAGAATGAGTCCGAACCGACTCTCCGCCACCGCCGCCGCCATCCCGATGCGATACAGGAGCAGTGCGTAGGCGAGCAAAAGACCGCTGGCGCCGACGAACCCAGTAGCTTCGGCCCACACCGCAAAGGCGAAGTCGGTGTGCTGCGCCGGAAGATAGCGGAGCAGGGACTGGGAACCCTGGCCGACACCCTCGCCGGCGAGGCCACCCGCACCCACGGCGATCTTGGACTGCCGGACCTGATAGCCGACCCCGTATGGATCGCGTTCCGGGTCAAGGACCGTCAGAACCCGCTCTTTTTGGAAATCCTTGAGAACTGTGTTCCATGCCGCGACTCCGACGACGAGGGTGAGGATGACGAGCCAGACCCATGCCCATCGCGGAAGCCCGCCGAGCCACAGGGCGGCCACCGCCACCGGCAGATAGGTGAGCGTGACTCCGAGATCGGGTTCCAGTGCCACCAACCCGGCAGCGACGAGCACCAGAGCTGCAACTCCGGCGGCTTCACCAGCCGCCAACCGTCGGCCGCTGCGCCGGCCGAGCCAAGCAGCTACCATGAGAATCGTCGCCACCCGCGCAAACTCGCTCGGCTGTAGAGTCAGGGGGCCCATGGCGAACCAACCCCGGGTTCCGCTTCGAACCTCACCGAAGAACAACACCGCCACCAGCGAGGCGAGACCGAAGCCGTAGGCCAGGGGAGCCAATCGTGCGTAGTAGTCGAGACGGATACGAGACAGGATGATCAGGGTGAGCATCCCGGCACAGGCCCAAAGGAGCTGTCGCGCCAGAAGCTGGGTACCGACAACCTGGGACACGGCGTTCTGCGTCACCAACGACGCGCCGAGAATGCCGGCCACGGCCAGTATCATCCAGGCGTCGATGCGGTGTTCCATGGGGCGATTCTACTCCTCTGGCGCGTGGTCGGATGGTTGCTCGGCATTGTCGAGGGCGGCCGAGAAGATGATCGATGCCGTCGGGGCCGCGATGCTGCCACCACCACCGCCGTGCTCGACCACAACGGCGATTACGATCTCGGGGTCGATCAGCGGCGCCCATCCGACAAACCACGCGTGATGCTGGAGGTGGGGCGCCAGGTCCTTGGAGTCCACCCCCTCCTGAAGACGGGCGACCTGAGCTGTCCCTGTCTTTCCGGCCACGGGCAGACCCGCCAGTGAACGGGCGGTTCCGGTCTCTCCGTGGACCACCAATTCGAGGCCCTTTTTGACTCGAGCCAAATGCGTGGGGTCGAGATCGAGATCAACGGAATTCGCCTGTTCGGGCCCGACAACCACATGCGGTGTCACCAGTCGACCGCCATTGGCAAGGGCGGCGAAGGCCCGGGCCATTTGAATCGCGGTCGTAAGGACCGGACCCTGTCCGATGGACACGGATACCGCCTCGCCTGCATACCATGGGGTGCCGCGGACCCGTCGGCTCCACTCCGGTGTTCCGATGAGTCCGGAAGCCTCCGACGGCAGACCGGTTCCGGTGGATCGACCCAAACCGAAGAGCTCGAGCCACCGCGCCATGCGATCGATCCCGAGTCGTTGCCCGAGTTGGTAGTAGTAGACGTCGCACGAGGCCTCGAGGGAGTGCTCCAGATCGACTCTCCCATGGCCCCCTCTGCGCCAGCAGCGGAAGGGGTGACCGTGGAGGACGACTCTGCCGGTGCACTGAACCGTCCAGTTCGGGGTGACGAGGCCATCGGTCAGCGCGGCCAGGGCGAGAATGGGTTTGATCGTCGAGCCCGGGGGGTAGGTTCCCTGAAGGCTTCGATCCTGCAGTGGGTGGCGGGGATCAGTGGTGAGGGCGTTCCACGTCTCGGGTGAGAGTGGTCCGGAAAAGAGTTCGGCGTTGAACGAAGGCGACGAGTACATCACACGGACCGCGCCGTGCCTCGGGTCGATCGCGACGACGGAGCCGGCTCGTTCTCCCAGAGCCTCTGCGGCGATCTGTTGGAGCCCGGCGTCGATGGTGACCGCGAGGTCCTTGCCCGATGCCGAGGGATCCTCGCGGACGACACCGAGTTGGCGACCGACGGCGGACACGACCACCCATCGCTCGCCGGCCTGGCCGGTGAGGAAATCATTCGCGAGGCTCTCGATCCCGGTGGCGCCGACGCGAGTGCTGGGGTCGAGGCCCGCCGATGACCGGAGTTCGTTTTCCGAGACCAGTCGAAGATGACCCACGATGTGGGCGGTGGCATTTCCGAATGGGTAGTGACGCCGAAAACCTGCAACGACGCTCAGTTCCGGGTGGTCGCTCTGGTGGGAGCGGACGCGAGCCACCTGCTGCCAATCGAGGTTTTCGCCCACGACCATGGGCGCCAGGCGATCGACCCCCCTCTGGTTGACCCGCCGGTGCAACGAGGCGGCGTCGGAGACCCCGAGATCGGCGACGAAGAGCAGGGTTTCATCGAGCTTGCTCGCCTCGTCGGGAAAGAGAAGGAGGTTCCAGGTCGGGAGGTTGTCCGCCAGGACGTGACCGCGGCGGTCGTAGATCCGCCCGCGCACCGATGCCAGGGGCAGCCGGCGGAGCCGGTTGTTTTCCGCCATGGTTCGCCAGTGGCTTCCCTCGACGATCTGGAGCTGGGCGATTCTGAGGTGGAGGGCGCCAAAGAGGAGAAAGGCCGTCAGCAGCAGCACGATGGCGCGCTGGCGAACAGGGCCGAGGTCCTCGCGAATCTCCATGACCCGCTATCTCAGTTTACGGGCGCGGTAGCCGCGCCAACGCTGGGGCAGATCCAGCGCGATGATCCAACCGACCAGCCCGCACCAGATCGAGGTGAGTGCGATGCTCGTCAGCAGGTACTCCCAGGTCAGAACCGTTGCGAGACCCAGGGGCAGGAGCGCAAGGTGCCGGACGATGATCATCAGGGTGGCTCCGAGGGCGCCAAAGGCCAACCATGCCCGGGTCGATCGATCGGCGACCAACGGCGCAACGAGACTCACGGCAACGGCGGCCGCGCTCCAGGCAATGGCGCCGGGGCCGACGACGGGCTCGAGCATCAGATCCCATGCGAGACCGAGGACGAGGGCGAAGTGGGGCCAGCGCCGCTCGGCGTGCATGAGCGATGGTGCGACGATGAAGACCGTGGGTAGGAGGATCAGAGACAGCCAGTCGGGAGCGGCCGGCCATCCGAGGGCCACTTGAGCGACGAGGGTCGCGACGACGAGAATCGCCAACTTCATCGGTCGATGTCTTCCCGGTGGACCAGATCCATCCAGCCATCGAGGAGGAGCACGACCCGGGTTGTGGCAAGAGTCGCGGCGGGGGTGGCGCGGACCTCCAGAAAGGCGCCGGCGCTCTCCCTCACCGAGACGACCCTACCGACCGGCAGACCGGGCGGGTAGATCCCGTCGGCTCCGCTCGTTGTCAGAAGGTCTCCGCGCAGGAGCCGGGCCTGGCGGGAGATGAATTGGATCTCGAGTTCGCTGGAATCGGAGCCGATGGCGAGACCCTGGACCTCTCCATTCTCCGACTGGACCGCGATGGCGGCGACCGGGTGAGTGATGAGTTCGATCCAGCATCGGCGACCCTCGGAGCGGATCACCCGGCCGATGATGCCGCCGCTGGCCACGGCGGGAGTGTCGGGTGGAATGCGCCGATCGGTGGCCACCAGGGCGATCATTCGCCCGCGGACCAGATCCCGGTAGGTGGTGCGGGCCGGAACCGCGGTCGCGGCAAGGTTTGGAACCAGCTGTGCCAACGAGCTGAGTTCGAGTTGG
>Ga0316201_10000825_pt1 | contig 19372 bp, 17 predicted proteins | sample CS6wburrow_MG_FD_204516 | JGI IMG/M metagenome (GOLD analysis project Ga0316201, IMG submission 204516) | Coastal sediment microbial communities from Delaware Bay, Delaware, United States - CS-6 worm burrow | ecosystem: Environmental > Aquatic > Marine > Coastal > Sediment | place: USA... | reverse complement strand
CACCATTGGTGTGTGCTGCCCTGCGTAATGCCACGGCATCCAGCCATCCACAACGCCGCGGTCGACCCGTGGTAGCACCGAATTCAGCACCACGCTCGGCGATTCCGGCACCGACATCATCGAACAACTCCGTTGGAAACGGTCCTGAACCGACACGGGTGGTGTAGGCCTTAGCGATACCCAGTACGTAATCGATTGCATTGGGACCGACACCGGCACCCGTACATACCGCGCCAATGGTCGTATTCGACGAAGTGACGAAGGGGTAGGTACCGTGGTCTATGTCCAGCAGACTGCCCTGGGCTCCTTCGTAGAGGATGCGTTTACCTTCTGTCCTTAAACGGTGTAGCTCCCCGCTTACATCCAGGATCAGTTCGGAAAAACAGGCGCCGAGTTGCAATGTGTCATCCAGCACGCGGTCGTAGACCATGCGCGGCATATCGAAATATTTTTCCAGCACAAAATTATGGTAATCCATGGCTTCTTCCAGCTTGTCGGCTAAAAGACCAGGATTGTACAAATCGGAAACCCGGATGCCCCGGCGTGAAACCTTGTCTTCATAGGCGGGACCAATACCCCGGCCCGTGGTGCCTATGGCGTTAGCGCCTTTTGCCTTTTCACGCGCCTTATCGAGCATTTCATGGTAAGGCATAATCACCGGGCAGGCTGGTGATATCCCCAGGCGGGAACGGACATCAACACCACATGATTCAAGTGCCTCGGTTTCGGCTTTGAGAGCCTCAAGAGAAACTACCACACCATTGCCAATCAGGCATTGCGCACCTTGGTTCAAAATCCCCGAGGGAATCAGGTGCAACACGGTCTTGTGACCGTCGATCACCAGCGTATGACCCGCGTTATGCCCTCCCTGGAACCGCACGACGGCATCCACGTCCCTGGCCAGCAAGTCAACGATCTTGCCTTTTCCCTCATCACCCCACTGGGTGCCCAACACAACAATGCTTTTTGTCATTTCAACGGTAATCTACGTTTTAAGGAATCATGTAAGAAAAAACAATAAAAGCGCACCCGATAACATGCTGACCACACCAGCAATCCGGATACCCTGCGGACCCAGCCTGGCTGCATCACGCATCATTTTTAACCAGGTCGAGGGCGCAATGCCCGGCAGTAAGCCCTCTATGATCAGCACCAGCGCTAATGCAGTAAGAAGGTCGCTACCCATTGTAACTGCGCGACTTTAACTTGAGTTCCACCAGGTTCGCTTCTAATCGCGCCCGTCCTGCCCAAAATAGTCGAAAAACTCGGAACCCGGGTCGATCACAATCGTATCCCTGCTTCCGCCAAATGCCGAGCGATAGGCTTCCAGGCTTCGATAGAACCGGAAGAACTCCTGATCCTTTCCATAGGCCTGTGCATAGGTGCTGGTCGCGATCGCATCACCTTCACCACGTACCTTTTGTCCTTCGCGCTCGGCTTCAGCAAGCAGCACCTGCACTTGCCTGTCGGCATCGGAGCGAATTCTTTCTGCTGCCTCCCTTCCCTCGAAACGGTAAAGGTTAGCGGCTTTCTGCCTGTCAGCAGCCATCCGGCGGAATACGGATTCGCGGACATCATCGGGCAATTCAATACTTTTTATGCGCACATCGACAACCTCGATTCCAAACTCCTCGGCTGCGCGGTTGGCGGCTTCAGCTACGGCCTTCATCGTCGTCACACGCTGCTCTGACACCACTTCTACCAGTGTACGGCTGGCGATCTGATTGCGGATACGGTCACTTACAATGCCGTGCAATCGATTCAGTGCGATGGCTTCATTACCCTGGGTTGAGGTATAGAAACGTGCAACATCGATGATTCGCCACTTAACGAAAGAATCCACATTGACGTATTTCTGTTCAGAGGTCAGCATCAGTTCCGGATCGGTATCCAGCGTCAGGATACGTTTGTCAAACTTGCGGATATTATTCACGAACGGCCATTTGAAATTCAAACCAGGCTGGTAATCCACCTTGACAATACGACCCAATTGAAAGCGAATTGCGAATTCGGTTTCATTAACCGTGAATAAACTGGCCAGACCGAGTCCTCCCAGGACCAACAAAATAATTAGCTGTACGGGTCTGTTCATCGTCTTGCCTCCCTGCCCTTGCTACGTGATTTAGCACTGTCTTCGGGGCTGTCAACACCAATGGCACTGGTGCCCTTGATGGGCGGCATGATGCTCGCCGGGTTTACACCACTACCCGATTGATCAATTGGCAGGTACAGAATATTCCCACTTGAATCCACATCAAGGAATACCTTCCTGTTCCTTGTCAATACCTGCTCCATGGTCTCCAGATAGAGACGTTTCCGGGTGACTTCCGGTGCCAACTGGTATTGGGTGAGAACCTGTGAAAAACGGCTGGCTTCACCTTCAGCAAGTGCAATCGTGGATGCCTTGTAACCTGCGGCCTCCTGTTCAATACGAGCCGCAGTACCACGCGCTTCCGGGATAACACTGTTGGCATGGACCCGGGCTTCCTCGATGAAGCGTTCGCGATCCTCGCGCGCCCTGATAACATCGGAGTAGGCTTCCCTGACCTGCATGGGTACATTCACATCTACCAGGTTGAACTCCGTGACCTGTAAACCAGCTTCATAAAAATCAAGGGTTTCCTGTAGTACACGTTGGGTTTCGATACGAACCTTGGTCCTGGCGTTACCTTCAAGGATGCCGTCCAGCGAGTTGGTACCGACCGACTCCCTGAGTGCACTTTCCGCAGCCTGACGGAGAGTAATTTCAGGGTCACGGACATTGAAAAGAAAATGCTGTGCATTGTTGATCCGGTACTGAACCTTGTAGACAAATTCCACCAGGTTCTCATCTTCAGTCAACATGTGACCCCGGTCTTCAGCGACCCGTACATTGTTGATATTAACCTTGTTCAGTGTTTCAAACGGCCGTGGCAATGTGAGGTTGAAACCCGGTTGCAGCGTACGCGAATACTTGCCAAAACGCAGAACCACGCCGTTCTCAGCTTCATCGATGACATGGAACGAATCCCAGCCAACCCAGAAGACAATCAATAAAACGACAAGGGAAAAGGCGCCACCTAACCCGCTGTTTCCACTACCCTCACTGCCTTCGGAACCGGACCCTTTACCACCACCGCCAAACAGGGACTGCAAGCGCTTGCTCACATTACCAAATATTTCTTCAAGGTCAGGTGGCTGTTGACCACCTGACTTCCAGGGATCTTTGTCTCCCTTTCCAGGTTCTTTCCAGGGCATTAAATTCTCCATTAGCCGACGCGTTGTCACGTCTTAATTCAACTATCAACAGGTATTAATCAGGCGGGTTTTAAATCCGATGACATGTTTTCAATAAGGGGTATTTTAGGGCTCGCCCTGCTGCGCTACAAGTGCTGAAAGTGACAATATGTTATCGCGTACCAACAGACCATCAGCACCCGGCATCCGGCCCAGCCGCTCCGCGTCCTGTTGTGACAGGTTGATATGCAGTAACCACTGACCTTCATCCGTCACTTTCTCCTCTTCCACGGCACCGAGATCAAACAACTGCGAACGCAGTTTGGCATACCGGCCTTCGAGACTGATCCAGGCCTGGATCCTTTTGCCCTTAATCCTCAAGGCAATGGTTTCCTTCAGCTCATCCAGACCCGTACCGGCCAACGCGGACACATCGATCCTGTCCACCTCACCGTCGGCATTCCGATGCGTCGATGCCTGGCGTTCAACCAGGTCAATTTTGTTAAATAGACGCACGATCGGGATGTGGCTGGCATCGACGTTTTCGAGGACGTCTTCAACATCGTGTTCACGCTGCTTGTGAAAATGATCCGATGCATCAATGACGTGTAATAACAGGTCAGCCTCCCTCGTTTCCTGCAGCGTGGCGTGAAAAGCAGCCACCAGTTCATGCGGCAGGTCGCTGACGAAACCCACCGTATCAACCAGCAACACGTTTCCGGTTGGAATATCGGGTAGTTGGCTGACCGTCGGGTCAAGGGTCGCAAACTGCATATCCTGTGTGCCGACCTTTGAGTTGGTCAGTGCGTTGAATAGTGTCGACTTACCCGCATTGGTATAACCGACAAGGGCAACGGTGAACACGTGTGCGCGCTCACGCTTGCGTCGGCTTTGTGCACGCTGTTGGCGAACCCTGTCGAGCCTCCGCTTGAGGTACTTGATCCGCTGCCCGATCAGGCGGCGGTCAGTCTCGAGTTGGGTCTCACCAGGCCCTCTCAGACCGATCCCGCCTTTTTGACGCTCAAGATGGGTCCAGCCTCTTACCAGGCGGGTCGAAATGTGACGAAGTTGCGCAAGTTCAACCTGCAGCTTACCCTCATGTGATCGTGCGCGTTGCGCAAAAATATCCAGTATCAGCGTGGTCCGGTCGAGGACCCGGCACTTACAGCGTTTTTCAATATTACGTTCCTGGATGGCGGATAGGGGTTGACTGACCACTATCAGATCGGCGTCGGTCGCTGCGACCTGTTCGGCCACTTCATCGATTTTTCCACTGCCAACAAAAAACCGCGCGTCCGGCCGGTCACGCGGTGCTTTTAATGCGGCTGTAATTTTTACGCCGGCCGATCGGCACAGCTCCTGAAACTCGTCAAGTTGTTCCGGACCCGTATCCGCGAAAAGCGGATGTAATAAGATTGCGCGGGTACCCCGCTCTGCCCGTTCAAACAAACCAGGAGGCCTTTATCTAGCCTTCGTCCTCCTCATCAAAAACACTGACATTCCTGGCGGGTACGACGGTTGAGATGGCATGCTTGTAGATCATCTGACTTACTGAGTTTTTTAGCAAAACGACAAACTGATCGAATGACTCGACCTGACCCTGCAGCTTGATTCCGTTAACGAGATAGATCGCAACCGGTACACGTTCACGGCGCAATGCGTTCAAGAATGGCTCTTGTAATGATTGACCCTTGGGCATGGCTGTTCCTCCTGAATTTATTATTAATGTCCGACTGGTTACGGAACAGTTTACATGGGTACGGAAGTTCTAAGCTTCAAGGAACCCGCCAAGCAGTTCCGTAACTTCCTGCTTCACCCCATCTGTTTGCAAATCATACCATACAGATGCACTTTCCCGCCTCAACCAGGTTAACTGTCGTTTTGCTAGCTGCCGGGTCGCTATGATCGCTCTTTCACGCATCTCTTCGAAGGTGTATTTACCCTGTAGCCATTCCCACCCCTGGCGATAACCCACGGCGCGCATGGAAGGCAGACTGGCATTAAGATCAGACCTTGCGAAGAGCCCTTTCATTTCATCGATAAACCCGGCATTGATCATCAGGTCAAAGCGTTGCTCGATTCGTTTATGCAGGACACTGCGTGGTTCCGGTGATATGACAATCTTGTGGAGCCGGTAATCCAGTGTATAGTCGGCCGTCTTCTCATAGAGTTCGCTCATGCTCCGGCCGCTCAGTGAGATAACCTCCAGCGCCCGCTGAATTCGTTGCGGGTCATTCGGGTGGATTCGTGATGCCGTCTGCGGGTCTGATTGCCGCAGAATTTCGTGCATGCCAGGCCAGCCAATCTCAGCCGCCTGCTGTTCCAATCGTTTGCGAACCCTGGCATCGGCCGGCGGCAATTCCGAGAGGCCGTATTCCAGGGCGCGGAAATAGAGCATGGTTCCACCAACCAGTAATGGTACTTTACCGCTGGCCGTGATCGCTGCCATCTCCCGTAAAGCATCATCACAGAATTCCGCCGCCGAATAACTTTCGGCCGGGTCGCGTATATCGATCAGGCGATGTGGCGTCAACTCAAGGGTCGCACGGTCAGGTTTAGCGGTGCCGATATCCATACCGCGGTAAATCAATGCTGAATCAACACTGATAATTTCCAGTGGAAAACGCCTGCATAAATCAACCGCCAGACCGGTTTTGCCGGCAGCCGTCGGCCCCATCAGAAAAACGGCCCGTGGTAGTTCAGATGATTTCATGACGGTGTTACCAGTTCGCTTGATGCAGAACCACCATGCCTGCGCGTGCAGGCCTTGTGCTGAACATCCTGGCAACTGCCGATCCCGCCTTTCAGGATTGACACCAGACTAGCGTCCACGCAGAAAAAGACGGTCAAGGCTTTGCATATCCAGTTGTACCCAGGTAGGCCGGCCATGGTTGCACTGCGCTGAACGTTCGGTTCTTTCCATGTCACGTAACAAGGCATTCATCTCGGCGATATTGAGCTGACGGTTCGCCCGTACCGAACCATGACAGGCCATCGAAGAAAGCACCTCATCCATTTCCGACTCAATTTTCAGGCTTTTGCCGTCTGAAACCAATTCTGAAAGCACATCCTGGAGCAAACGGCTCATATCGGCGTGTTGCAGCAGTGTCGGTACTTTCCGGACCACCACGGTCTGCGGCCCGGAACGGTCGCAACTGATTCCGAGTGAGTCAAGACTGGCAGTGTGCTCTTCCACCATATCTGCCTCTTGTTCACTGACATGCACGGTCACCGGCACTAACAGATTCTGGCTGCGTATTCCATCCTGCGCCAGTCCTGCCTTGAAACGTTCGTAAGTAATACGCTCATGCGCTGCATGCATATCCACCAGTACCAGGCCATGCTGGTTCTGTGCGAGGATATAAATGCCGTGCAGTTGTGCCAGTGCGAAACCCAGCGGTGGAAATTCATCACCCTCCTCGCGCGTTGAATAGTCTGTCCCGCTTCGAGCGCCCGTCATGCTCCCCGGTGGAGCAGAAACCAGTTGAGCGTAACTCTGTATCTGTTCTGCAACATTTATCGGCATCACCGGTTGCCGTGCGGCCCAGTTACCGGTCTGGGCACCCTCCCGCCCGGTGTATACAGGATCGCGCACTTCGCTTCCGGGACGTAACGCGCCGCCACCGACACCGGCAGAGGCCAGGCTCCGGTTGAGGGTGGAAAAAATGAAATCATGAACTGCTCGGGAATCTCTGAAGCGCACTTCGTGTTTCTGCGGATGGACATTCACATCCACACCGCTGTGGGGCAATTCAAGGAATAGCACAAATGCGGGGTGACGACCGTGAAACAAAACATCCCGAAAACTCTGTCGAATGGCGTGCGCAACCAGTCGATCCCGAATCACCCGGCCATTTACAAAAAAGAACTGCCGGTCTGCCTGTGGCCGGTTATAACGGGGTTCAGCCACCCAGCCGCGCAAACCAAAGGAGCCACGCTGCTCATCAATGCTCAATGCATGTTCTAAAAATTCCGGGCCGATCACCGCTTCCAGCCTGGAAAGCATATCCTCATCGGTGCGCACCTGCGGGAACTGGCGAACCATGCGATTGTTATGCTGTAGCTGAAAACCGACATCGGGACGCGCGAGTGCGAAACGTTTCAACAATTGGTCCACATGCTTGAACTCGGTCTGGTCGGTCCGCATGAACTTCCTGCGTGCTGGAACGTTGTAAAACAGGTCACGCAATTCAACCTGTGTTCCGGGTGCGCCCGTCGCCGGAACTGCAGCTTCTATTTCTCCGTTTGCCGTTTCCACCTGCCAGGCATGTTCTGCCTCAGCCGTTCGGGAAGTAATGCTCATCCTGCTGACAGAGGACATGCTGGGTAGCGCTTCACCTCTGAAACCCATGGTCGCGACTTCTTCCAACTCGGCCAGCGAATTGATCTTGCTGGTGGCATGACGGGCCAGGGCCAGGGGCAGCTCTTCCACCGGTATACCGCAGCCATCATCAATCACGCGAACCAGGCGCTTGCCACCCTGCTCAAGTGCAACCTGAATGGACTGTGCACCGGCATCCAGGCTGTTTTCAATCAGCTCCTTGACCACGGATGATGGCCGTTCAACCACTTCACCGGCGGCGATTTGATTGATCAGAAGCTCAGGTAACTGGTGAATAGGCATGCGCACTCTTTTAGCCGTTCTGGGGATTGATTTCAAGAGCGGAAAACCCACAGCCTATCCAGATCGGGGAAAGCTGTAGAAATAAAACGATCAGATCGACCTGGTCCGGCCTTTTAGGGTTAACACTGCGCTAGCTGGTAGGGATAACCAGTTCACGGCCTACCTGGATCACATCACCGCGTATGTTATTTGCAGTGCGAAGGCGGCTCAGACTGACGCTATAACGGTTCGCAATACCACCGAGGGTATCTCCTCTGGCAACGATGTATTTCAAGCCATCCCGATTTGCGGCAATCCAGGTACCGGGCGGTGGACTCGAGTAGAAGTAATCCTTGATACCGCGTGTAATGGTCCTTGCCATGCGCTGCTGAAATTCCTTTTCAGTCAGGCGTTTCTCTTCGCCCGGATTGCTGATAAAAGCCGTTTCGATCAATACCGAGGGCACATCCGGCGATTTAAGCACCATAAAGTTGGCACGCCCCACGTGGGGCTTGTGTACCTTGCCGGCGCGCTTCATCGCAGCCAATATGTCAGCGGCGACTTTATTACTGGCTTCACGGGTTGCACTTTGAGAAAGATCCAGCAATACCGAGGCAAGCATGTCATCCTTATCGTTGAGTGTTACACCACCCACCAGGTCGGAGGCATTTTCACTGTCCGCAAGCAAACGTGCGAATTCACTGCTCGCGCCACGCGCCGACAATACAAAAACCGAACTTCCCCGGACGCTGCTCTTGGTAAAAGCGTCGGCGTGAATGGACACAAACAGGTCGGCTCGTGCCTTGCGGGCTTTTTCATAACGCCCACGCAACGGAATATAATAATCGCCGTCACGGGTCAGGACAGCCTTCATGCCAGGCTCGGCGTCAATGGCCTTTCTGAGCTCCCTGGCGATGCGCAGAACGACATCCTTTTCCCGTGTTTTGTTCCTGCCGATGGCGCCTGGATCTTCACCACCATGACCGGCATCAACGGCAATGACCACTTCCCGGTCGGGTTTGGTGATATCGGTGACGTATTTAACCATGGAAGATTTCTGACGACTCGACTTTGCGAACAGGTCAATCACCAGTCGATGGCTGTATTGCGCGGTTGGATCCAACAGGAAACTCTTTAATTCAGCGCTCTCGTTAAGATCAAAAACCACCCGCAGGGTATTTTTTTCGGGCTGACCGTAGCGGACACTCGTAATGATGCCAGCGTGTTCTTTATCCAGTTTGATGGGTATGTCAATAGAGGAACCCTCTAAGTCAACGACCACCCGGTGTGGGCTTTTCAGGGTGAAAATCTTGTAAGCTGTTTTTCGGTCAAGGTCAAGAACTGCGCGGGTTTTGACGGGATCTGCCCACACACGAAAGCCACTCACTTCGGCAGCCAAAACCGGCAATGAGCCCAGCAAAAGCAGGATTGCCATCAGTAAGCGTTTGCGCATCAGCCCCCAAACCTCACATTAACACCTCCATTTCGTAAATATAATGATGAATTGCTTTTCGTGAAAAAGCAATAGTTTCTTATTAAAAACCGCAAGATATCATAACTAGCTAAGGAAGGTAATTAGGTATGAGGCATGGTCCTGGCGAATATTTTTGCCCGAAGTGTACAGGCCGTCCAATGGAGGTCACGACCCTGGTTTGCATAGGCAAATCTGAATATGAAGTCAGGCTCTGGAAGCCAGGACCCGCCTCTGTCCGGCCACTCAACCAGCAGGATGGTCTGATCATCCAGCAGGTCCTCAATACCCAGAAACTCGAGCTCACCCGGATCACTGATCCGGTACAGATCCATGTGCAGGACTTGCAGTGAATCGAGCGGGTAATGTTCCAGCAAACCGTAGGTTGGGCTCTTGACACGACCTTTATAGCCCAAGGCATGAACCAAGGCCCTTGCAAATGCTGTTTTGCCCGCACCAAGATCACCCTCAAGCCAGATGACCAGCGGCCGGGGTATATTATGCGAAAATTTTTTCGCGAAATTCTGAAGGTCATTCTCGCTCGGGAAAGCCACGTCACCTGCGCCGGTTCCTGATGATGGCCCATTCATAAACCGGCCGACTTCCACACACCTGACAAGGCGGCGGTTATATCGCCTGCAATCAATGCCATCTCACCCCGTTTATTCACCGCGTGGTCGCCCGCCAGTGCATGGGCCAGAACCCCGGCCCGGGCCGCGTCGAGACAGGGTAGACCCTGCGCCAGCAAGGCAGCGACTATACCCGTGAGCACGTCGCCGCTACCGGCAGTGGCCATTCCGGGATTACCCGCCGGGCATATTGCATATTCACCGGAAGCATCGGCTACGACGGTGCCACAGCCTTTCAAAACCACGCAGGCATCAAAATGCCGGGCAATGGCTTTTGCCGAATGGACGCGGTCCTGCTGGATATCTGAAACTTCACACGCCAGTAAGCGCGCCGCTTCAGCGGGGTGTGGCGTGAGAATCCAGTTGTCACGTTTGGGCCGCTCCTGCTGCGACTGCTGTGCCAGCAAATTCAGGCCATCTGCATCAACGACCAGCGGCGCTTCTGATTCAAGGCAGGTTTTCAAAAGTGACCTGGACCAGTCACCCGTACCCAGGCCGGGTCCGAGTGCAACCACGAAATCCCTTTCAAGCAGGGAGTGTAACTCAGCCCCTGTGCCAACGGCTTTGACCATTAGTTCAGGCCGGACAAGGTTGATCAAACCGGCATGTACCGGGTCGGTTGCCAGTGTTACCTTGCCTGCACCACTGCGCAGTGCTGCCTCACCACACAAACGGATAGCGCCACCCATACCCTCGATACCACCCACCGCGAGTACATGCCCGAAGCTGCCCTTGTGGGAGTTACGCGGTCGTGGTTTCAGGGCATCGGCCAGGTAACCCGGGGTGAGCAGGCAACCCGCACCTTCGGCCTGTTTTAGGGCTGCTTCAGCTGGTATGGCCAGGTCATTGAAACTGACAGCGCCACAGAAATCGGGCCCATCCGCTGTATACATACCGCGTTTACGTCCTACGAACGTGACGGTGCTGCTGGCCTTGACGGCACAGCCCATCTGACAACCCGTATCCGCATTCAAACCGGAAGGAATGTCGATGGCCAGTTTCGGGCAGTCCAATTGATTCAGGTAAGCGATGGCACCGCGGAATTCGCCACCCACCACACGATCAATTCCCGTACCTAGCAGGGCATCCAGCGCCAGGTCAAACGAAACATTTTCCGGCAAAGGCCAAAGCGCAACTTCACCGCCACCTGCTTGCCAGTCCGAGTAGGCCCGGGCGGCATCCCCCTTGAGTTGCCGCGGATCAACCATTGAACATAACGTGACATCAATACGGGCCTCAACAGCCAGTCTCGCCACCACGTAGCCGTCACCACCGTTATTACCGGGACCACAGATAATCAGCCAGCGCCTGGCATCAGGAAAACTTTCACGTGCAACATCAACAACTGCGCGGCCTGCCCGGCACATCAGTTCATAACCGGGGATGCCTAATCCCTGAATAGCGGTATTATCGATCCCACGGACCTCTGCGGCGGTATACAATTTGTGACTGGCATCCGACATGGCTCCATTATAACGGCGAATCGATCAGTGAACCTCCCCATTAAACCCAAAAATACCAAACAGGCCAGTGTGCCTGAAACCGACATGATTGAGTTGGCAAAGCGCATCCGTAGCTGGGGTCGGGAACTGGGGTTCCAGCAGGTGGGATTCAGTGACATTGATCTCGGAGATCACGAGGTCCATCTCAATAACTGGTTGTCAAAGGGCCTTCATGGCGAAATGCATTACATGCAACGTCACGGTACAAGACGCAGCCGGCCCGATGAACTCGAACCCGGGACCCTGCGGGTCATCTCCGTGCGACTGGACTATCTGCCGGAGTCGGCTGTGCATATCGAGTCATTGCTCAAGGAAGCCTCCAAAGGTGTCGTGTCACGCTACGCCCTTGGTCGCGATTACCATAAACTGATGCGAAAACGTCTGCAAAAGCTGGCCCAACAAGTCGAAGCGCACATCGGTCCGTTTGGTTACAGGGTATTCGTGGACTCGGCGCCGGTGCTCGAAAAGGCATTGGCGGAAAAGGCTGGTCTGGGCTGGATCGGCAAACATACCAACCTGATTAACAAGCAGGCAGGCAGCTGGTTTTTCCTTGGCGAAATTTACACCAATCTGCCATTGCCTGTTGATACCCCGGCTGACGAGCATTGTGGGGCCTGTACGAAATGCATCGAGATCTGCCCTACCCAGGCCATCGTCGCCCCCTTTACGCTGGATGCCAGGCGCTGTATTTCCTACCTGACCATCGAACTCCGTGGCAGCATCCCCGAAGAGTTCCGTGCGCTGATGGGCAACCGTATTTATGGTTGCGACGACTGCCAGCTCGTATGCCCCTGGAACCGCTTTGCCCGTCCTACGCAGGAAGCGGATTTTGCACCACGTCATGGACTCGATGCCCCGCAACTTATCGCGCTGTTTGAGTGGAACGAAGAACAGTTTCTGCAACGTACCGAGGGCAGCGCAATACGCCGAATCGGTTTTGAATGCTGGCTACGCAATATTGCGGTCGCACTCGGAAACGCTCCGACGTCAGACGCTATCGTCGAGGCGCTTCTGAGCCGCTTGCAATACGATTCTGAAATGCTGCGCGAACACGTTGAATGGGCGCTCAAACGCCACAACTATCAATTATAAGCTTCTGTAATTTATGGTTTTTCGTCTTCTTCGTCAATCACGGCACCGGTAGTTTAATGGCGAGGGGGTTACGGCCCACATGGTGTGTGTGATATTCTTGCCCGAATCGAGTTATTGCTTCCATAATTAAGGGATTCATTCAATGAAAATGCTGGAAAAACTCAAAGTTATGCGCGCCCATGGCGGTAAGGTTCAAACCCCTGGCCTGGATGATGAAACCGTTCTGAGATTCGCGCAGATGGATCAAAGACTCGGCACAGCCGTTGATGCTGCCTACACGGATTTCCTTGCCCTGCTTGAGGAAGAACCTGAACTGATGGCGCTGCCGGAAGAAGAGCTGGTCGCCAGAGTGCAAGAAGGTTTTGTCAACTTTTACCCCGTCGATGCCATCAATCCCTACGTGGCGCTGGCCGGCTCCGGCCCCTGGATCGTATCCTCACGTGGTGCGGTATTGTTTGAATGTGGTGGTTACGGCATGCTCGGTATGGGTCATGCTCCGGAGAGCGCCCTCAAGGCCATGAATAAACCCCATATCATGGCCAATGTCATGACACCGTCCTTCAGTCAGAAACGCCTCGTTGATGCTTTGCGTAAGGAAATTGGCCAGACTCGCGGCAACTGCCCTTTTGAACGCTTTTTTTGCCTGAACAGTGGTTCGGAAGCCGTCACACTGGCTGCACGCATCGCGGATATCAATACCCGGATCATGACAGACCCGGGCGGCAGGCACGCCAGCAAACCCATCCGTATTCTCAGTTTGAAGGGTTCTTTTCACGGACGTACCGACCGGCCTGCACGATTTTCCGATTCCACTCGTTCGGCCTGCTGCAAATACCTTGCCAGCTTCCGTGATTTCGACAACCTGCTAACGGTTGAACCCAACGACATCAGCCAACTGGAACAGGTTTTCGAATACGCCGAAAAACACCAGTTGTTCATCGAGGCCTTTTTCATGGAACCGGTCATGGGTGAAGGCAATCCCGGCGAGGCGGTGACACCCGAGTTTTACGCCCGCGCCAGGGAGCTGACCAGGGACCACGGTACACTGCTGCTGGTGGATTCAATCCAGGCCGGTTTGCGTGCACACGGAGTATTATCCATTTGTGATTATCCGGGTTTCGAAAACCTCGATGCACCTGACATGGAATCCTATTCCAAGGCGATGAACGGCGGTCAGTATCCGCTTTCAGTGCTGGCCCTGAATGGTGCTACATCCGGGCTGTATCGCGCGGGCGTGTATGGCAATACCATGACCACCAACCCCAGGGCCCTGGATATTGCACTGGCCGTTTTAAACAGCATCACACCGGAATTACGGAAAAACATCCAAGATCGGGGTCGTGAACTTTTAGATAAGTTGACCGAATTGCAAACTGAACTGGGTGGCAGCATCACCAAGGTACAGGGGACCGGTCTGCTGGTCAGTGCTGAACTGGACCCGGTCCATTTCAAGAACTATGGCGCCAACTCAACCGAGGAATACATGCGAAAACATGGTATCAACGTAATTCACGGCGGTATCAATGCATTGCGGTTTACACCAACGTTTGATATCACCAGTGAGGGGGTCGATCTGATCGTCCAGGCCACCCGTGCGGCCATTGTTGATGGCCCTGTGAAGGTGGCTAAAACCACCAGCGAAGCGGCCTGACACCGGCTTTACCATCGCATGATATCAGGATGAAATAAATACATGGCACACATGAAGCCGTTGCCACCGGAAACCACCCCTGAGCTAAGGGATGATTTCGATATTTTTGACAATATTCTCGGTTTTGTTCCCAACAGCCTGCTGACCATGCAAAGGCGGCCAAAAATGGTCACCGGTTTCGGTGCATTGACCAAGGGTGTGATGGATCCGGAAGGCCCGGTTGACCTCGGGCTGATGCGTCTTATTGCGCATTTCTCAAGCCGTGCTGCCGGTTGCCAGTACTGTGAAGCCCATTCACTGGTCGCTGCAAAAATCCATCATGTTTCCCAGGAAAAACTGGATGCCATCTGGGATTACCGGTCGAGCCCGTTGTATTCCGAAGCTGAACGTGTGGCACTGGATTTTGCCCTGGCTGCCGGCGCCGTTCCAAATGCAGTCGACGCCGAATTATTTGCACGTATGCGGCTGCATTGGTCAGAGGAGCAGATAGTCCAGATTCTCGGCGCAGTCTGCCTGTATGGTTTTCTGAACCGGTGGAATGACTCAATGGCTACCGACCTCGAAGCGGCGCCGCGGGAAATGGGTGAAAAAGTATTATCCAGTGGCGGCTGGACCGGTGGAAAACACGTGTAAACTGCCTGTTGCGAGGTCAGAAAACCGCGGCCAGGCAGGAGAGGTAAGCCCGGCCACGGATAAACCAGCGTGGCCTCAACCCAATATCCCGGCCAGAAAGTGCGGCAATACAAACAAGCCCGATAGCAACAGCGTTCCGCCGATCACATTCCCCAATACTGAAATCACCAGCCAAAGCACTGAACTCTTTACATCATAGGACTCATCATTGATGGCCGGCGCCAGCTCACCGGTACCATGACCAGGTAACATCCGGCTGGCCTGTGATTGGAATTGATTGACTCCTGGCTGCTGAAAAAATACGCGTTGCATGTTGGTTCTCCTGTTGCCTTGAATACAGGAGAACACGGACAGTTCTCAATTCATGAGAAGGGCTGGATCAGATAGTCATCTATCGCAAATGGTTATAGCGGACTGGAGCAATATTCGATGGCGGGAATTCAAATCCTTGTATGCTGGACAATCGTGTGATTTTATATTCTCAAATAGTTTTGAGGATGCGCCATTGTGAATGGTAATAATCTTGGCATTTTACCTCGGCAAAGATGAGCGAGGAATGATCCTGCAATGATATGTCATACCAAAAAATGCATTTTTGTTCATATCCCAAAAACTGCAGGCTCATCAATTGAAGATGCCATTTGGGGGGATGATCTCTCTATACGCACCGTGGAGCACTTATGGATGGGAGCGGTACGCCCTGGATATAACAAGTACCAGTCCGGCGGACTACAACACTTGCTTGCCCCTCAGATTCGCCAGGAAGTGGGCAACGATATATTTAGCAGTTATTACAAATTTTCTTTTGTACGTAACCCCTGGGCCAAAGTGGTTTCTCAGTTTTACTATTTGAAAACTCGCCCCGATCTTCTTCAAATGATGGGCTTGCATCGCTGGTCCCCCTTCAGGTCCTATCTGAAAGCACTAGAGAAGAGCCACGAGATGCATGTTCAATCAATGGAGCAGCACCAATTTATTTATACCCAGGAGGAAGGTTGCATCGTTGATTTTGTGGGTCGATTTGAAAACCTGCACAATGATTTCCGCATCGTAAGTAATCGGCTGGGCATGGGTGACGTGAGCCTGCCTCACGCGAGAAAGTCTAAAAGGACCAAGCCCTATCAGACGTTCTACACAGCGCGTCAACGTCAATTGATAGAAACCATTTACCAGCGCGATATACAGTTGTTTGACTATTCATTCGATTAGATTCAGTGATCATTACCCGATTCAAAGCTTGATATAACCGGACCCGGCAGGTCAGGCTGATAGCGAATGATTCAACCCGAATTTATTCGATGCTTTCTGCCAGGTCAGATTTAAGCTAATTAAATCTAATCATAAATTGCGGCAGCCCGGCGGGCGGACTCAGCGACTGCATCACGCAGAAAATCCGGTGCGATGACTTCCACCTCAGGACCATACCTGAGGATATCCATGATCAGTTCACGGGCACTGCTGAATGGCAGCTCCAATAGCCAGGCACCCTCATTATCATATGCGCCTTTTTGATCCGCGTGCCACTGCTCCTCTGCGATCCAGCGCGACATTTCAGGTGTAAATTTCAGCTTTGCAGTATGTTCGGCGGGGCCGGAAAAGATACCGTAGGCGCTATCAAAATGCCCGCCGAGTTCCGCGATGGGTACTTCCCTGGCTACTTCATCCAGCAACCTCTGGCCGCTGATGCGTTCCAGTGAGAAGCTTCGAAGCCCCTCTGCCTTGTGACACCAGGCATCGAGATACCAGGAGTTGCGGTATTGCGTCAGCCGTTGTGGAGATATAACCCGTTCGCTGACGTCGTCCTTGCGTCTTCCGTGATATGAAATATGCAATTGCTGACGACCGATCAGTGCGCCCATCACATCCTGGAACAAATGTTCCGGCACCGACCTGCCAGCCACCGATTGAATATGGATACGTGACTGGCTCTCCTGGGCATCAACACCCTTTTGTTGAAGCAGGGACGAAATACGGCCCTGGAGTGACTCCAGTTCTCCCTCAAGCAATCCAGGCTGCACATTGCCCAAAACCTGCCGTGCGGTTAACAAGGCCTGCAACTCTGCCGGGCTGATCCAGATGCCGGGTAATTCAAAAGGCTGATCATAACTGCGGTCGTAATAGAAACCACGGTTATCGGCATCCTGTTCAAGTGGTGCACCCAGGAAATCCCGAAGCTCTGCAACGAGCCGGTAAAGGGTGGCCTGTGAACATTCCAGGCGCTCCATCAGGTCCTGCCGTGAAATCGGTGTACGGCGTTGACTGAGGATGTTGTGCAGGTGGTACAGACGCTCAACTTTGGACATGCTCTGCTTCCTCTCTCGTGTGCTGTCAGCCTAATAACCAGGATCAGCGTGCACGCTAGGTGGCGGCGATGCGTGCCTCGATGTACTCCAGTGCCTTTGTGATGCCTTGCAGGCTGCGTTGCTTACCCATCAGCCACAGGGTTTGGTCAATTGAAGGCGAAATGCCGGCGCCGGTCAAGGCCACCCGTAATGGTTGCGCGACCTTACCCATTCCCACTTCGAGTTCCGCGGCGACGTGGTCTATGACATCATGCAAGGCCGTGGGTGACCAGTCTTCGAGTGAGGCCAGGTTTGTCATCATTAACTGCAGCGGCCTGGCTGCAACCGGCCGAAGGTGTTTCCTGGCTGCATTAGGATCAAACTCATCATAAGCTTCAAAAAATATCCGGCTTTGCGCCGCCATCTCCTTCAGTGTTTTTACACGCTCTGCCTGTACCGTCACAATATCTGCAAGTGACGGCCCGTTTTTCGTGTCGATACCCTGTTCCTCAAAATGCCAGGCAAGGTGCCTGGCAACCTCTTCCGGCGGCAGGTTTTTCATATAGTGCTGGTTCAACCAGTCCAGCTTATCGGTATTGAAGGCCGAGGCCTTGCGGTTGACGTCTTTGATATCAAATAACCCGATCATTTCTTCAACACTGAAAACTTCCTGGTCACCATGTGACCAGCCAAGCCGTACCAGGTAATTCAGTAATGATTGCGGCAGGTAACCATCGTCGCGGTACTGCATCACACCCACCGCGCCGTGGCGCTTGGACAACCTGGCTCCGTCATCACCCAGGATCATCGGTACGTGGGCAAACAGGGGTGGCTCAGCCCCCAGGGCACGATAAATATTTATTTGCCGGGGTGTATTGTTGATATGGTCATCACCACGGATCACGTGACTGACCCGCATATCCATATCATCGACAACCACGGTAAAGTTATAAGTGGGCGAGCCATCCGGGCGCGCGATGATCAGATCGTCCAGTTCCTGGTTGGATATACTGATGTTGCCACGCACCAGGTCGTCGAAAATCACGTTGCCGGCTTGCGGGTTACGAAAGCGAACCACCGGCCTGATATCTTCGGGAGCAAGCTCAAGTTGCCGGCATTTTCCATCATAGCGGGGTTTGATACCCTCTTTCATCTGCCGTTCGCGCAGGTTTTCCAATCGCTCTTTGCGACAATAACAATGGTAAGCCTTGTCTTCATCCAGCAATTGCTGAACCACCTCGGCGTAACGTTCAAAACGGTCGGTCTGGTAGATGGGGCCCTCATCGGCATCCAGTCCGAGCCATTCCATTCCATCCAGGATGGCTTGCACCGACTCCGGTGTAGAGCGCTCAAGATCCGTGTCTTCAATTCGTAAAATAAAAGTGCCCTGGTTGGCACGTGCCTGCAGCCAGGCAAACAAGGCCGTGCGTGCACCACCTACGTGCAAAAAACCGGTTGGACTGGGGGCAAATCGGGTTCGGATGGTCATGCGGGTGATCCCTGCCTTTGAATAAATGCAAAGCGATCATTGTACCTTGCATATGAACTCAAAAACACATCGCACCTGACCGATACCCCGGGTTATTTACCCGGGATCAGAATTCAATGGTTTCGTATACCAAAAGGTCCCGGTTTATTGTGAACCAACACAACTGGTGTATACGGTTGCAGTCCTCTTCTTGCACATCTTGCCGCTGGGCTGAGCAAGACCACATGCACTGGCTGAACAGCAACTGGCCGGTTCAGCAGGTGAACTACTGACACTCTGCACGGTTTTACAAAACCCACTGCTGGTCGCTTCCCATACACATCCGCACGTGTAATAAGTTGACGATGGCCCGGTTTCCACAACAGGTGGATCTAGAGATGGACCTATCGGTTCATCCTCAGGCGAATCTGACGGTGGATTATCAGGCGAACCTATCGCTGGATTCTCAGGTGAACCTATCGCTGGATCCTCAGGCGAAACTACCGGCGGGTCCTCGGGCGGATCTGTGTATATTGGCAGAGTATTGCCACCCCCTTTGACACTTTTTGCCAATAAGAAGCCACCCGTACTCTCCGGTTTTAACTTGGCAATTTCCGATACCAGCGATACGTTTTGCGCACCGTTGACACCCATCCAATCGACATCGACTGTCAACAGGATCGCATTGTCGTTGCCTGTAACATCCGCAACCGTCCAGGTTCGTGTGAAGGTCGCGTTGTTACCGACAATGGTATTACCCGTGGCATCGGTTGCATAAGCCACAACGTCATCCCTCCTCGCAAAATTCCGGAAACCCGCTATAGA
>Ga0316201_10000824_pt1 | contig 19381 bp, 12 predicted proteins | sample CS6wburrow_MG_FD_204516 | JGI IMG/M metagenome (GOLD analysis project Ga0316201, IMG submission 204516) | Coastal sediment microbial communities from Delaware Bay, Delaware, United States - CS-6 worm burrow | ecosystem: Environmental > Aquatic > Marine > Coastal > Sediment | place: USA... | reverse complement strand
CGAGACCACCTCGGTTAAATTGCTGGTACGTGATTTCGAAACGTCAAAACTCAAAGGTATGGAGCGGCTTGTTGAGCGGTTGGCAACGGAAGCCGTGGCGGTTTATCCGGGTTCAAGTGTCGAGATCGGTGTGGAGGAGTCTTACCGCAACATGAAAGAAGTATTGGATCATCACGCGGATGTGGTCGAGAATGCCTGCGAGGCGTTTCGGCGTGCGGGCCTGGACCCCCGTATTGAGCCAATTCGTGGGGGCACTGATGGCTCCAGGTTATCATTCATGGGTTTGCCGACTCCCAACATCTTTGCCGGTGAGCACAATTTTCACTCCCGTTACGAGTGGATCTCGACAAGCGATATGCACAAGGCGGTCGAGGTGATAATCGAACTGTGCCGGGTCTGGGAAGAGCAGACTGCGTCTTAACGGGTTTCAGGATAATAATATGACTGCAAAAACTGGCACCTTCAGCCAATTTCCACGCTCTTTCTGGGCCGCCAATACGATGGAGATCTTCGAGCGGATGGGTTGGTACGGTTTTTACGCCGTTTCATCCCTGTACCTGACCGGAGCGGTTGAAGATGGCGGTCTCGGTTTTTCCTCGGCTGACCGTGGTGTTATCCAGGGTATTGCGACATTCTTCCTTTATCTTTTCCCGGCCGTGTTCGGAGCCTTGGCTGACCGCTACGGCTACAAGCGGATGTTCCTGGCATCGGCGGTCGTGATGGCGCCGTCCTATGTACTATTGTCTTTACCAACAGGCTTCTGGCCGTTCCTCGGTGCCTATTTCCTGGTGGCGGTCGGTCACGGTATGTTCAAGCCGGTGGTGATTTCCACGGTGGCGAAAGCGACCAATGAAGAAAATGGCTCGGTGGGTTTTGGTATTTTTTACATGATGGTCAATGTCGGTGGGTTCATCGGCCCGATCGTCGCTGGTGTGGTGCGTGGCTGGAGTTGGAACCTGGTGTTTTATGCGTCGGCCGGCTGGATCGTGGTCATGTCTATCGTCTGCCTTCTGGTTTACCGTGAACCGCCACGCGACACCGAGGCTGAAAGCCACCGCTCTTTGCGTGAGGTTTTTGCAGGTATGGTCGAGGTCGTCGGAAACATGCGATTCTTCATCCTCGTCAGTGGCATTCTTGTGGTACTGGTGATGGGTTCCAAATGGTGGAGTTTCTCGTATGTGGGGACGGTCGCCGCAGTCTGGATCGTTGGTAACCTGTTGCTGGATGTCGTGTTCCGCGCGTCCGGTGCAGCCCGCGAGCAGCGCCCGTGGTTCTTACAGCCCATGGCCATTGGTGAAGGGCGTTATCTGCTATTTTTACTACTGATGGCGGGCTTCTGGGTTTCGTTTAACCAGATATTCATGACGCTGCCGGAGTACATTCGCGATTACGTTGACACCTCCGATCTTATCGCCACATTCGGGCCGGCTGCTACCGGGTTTGCCGGTATTGCCACCAGTCTCGGTTTTGACACCACCAACTGGTCACGCGCGGTGCTGGAGCACGGCCAGGTAAAACCGGAACACCTGATCAACCTGAATGCCTTTGGCATCATTTTATTCCAGGTGCTGATCTCCTGGCTCATGCGCAGGACCTCACCGCTGACCAGTATCATTGTCGGCGTTTGCGTCACCATCGCCAGTTTTGGTCTCTACCTGGTCGGTATGACTGGTTGGGTGGTTGTTTCTGCGATCCTTGTTTTCTCACTGGGTGAGATGATGGCCAGTCCACGATCAAAGGAATATGCCGGCCGAATCGCGCCACCGGAAAAAGTCGGTATGTACATGGGATATTTCTATTGGTGTGTTGCCCTTGGTCACCTGTTTGGCGGCTTGCTGTCCGGTCTGAGTTATCAGCACTTTGGGCCCCACGGAATCAACCAGCCGGGCCAGATGTGGATACTCTTCGCGGCACTGGCAGGGACGACAGCGGTTTCGCTGGTTATCTACAATCGCTGGGTGAATGCCAACGGGGACCGGCCATAGACATAGCATGTGTTCGGTGTTTGGGTGAAAACGCGAACACGGGCCTCAAATGATTGTCTTGTATAAAGCACGCAAAGACAGGTAATCTTTGCGCGGATTGCAGACAAGCTTAATCAGCCATCACAGGTGTTCGTTTAATGGGATTAAAAAACAGGGATCCATTTGAGATCTTCAATAGCTGGCTGGATAAGGCATCCCGTAGCGAGTTCAACAATCCGAACGCTATGACGCTGGCGACATGCGGCAAAGATGGCCGGCCATCGGCCCGGATGGTCCTGTTGAAGGACGTCAGCGCGGATGGATTTACCTTCTATACCAACCTGGATAGTCCGAAATGTCATCAGCTTGCCGAAAACCCCTTTGCGGCCCTTTTATTTCACTGGAAAACACTGAACCGCCAGGTACGTATCGAGGGCGCTGTTGAGCAGGTATCTGATACAGAAGCAGATGCCTATTTTGCAACCCGGCCACGGGCCAGCCAGTTGGGCGCCTGGGCATCCCACCAGTCGCAGCCCCTGGACGGTTGGGGTGAACTGGAAAAACGAGTCGCCATGTATACTGCAAAGTTCCATGTGGGTCCGGTACCGCGACCGGATTTCTGGTCCGGGTTTCGTTTACATCCGGAGTGTTTTGAATTCTGGAAAGAAGGGAATTTCAGACTGCATAAGCGCTTTGTCTTTACACCTTCTGACTCGGAGGTGGAAAAATGGTCTGTACAGCAGGTTTATCCATAGTTTCAATCAGAGACGTTTGACGGGCGTGACAAAGACAGAAGTTTATATCCCGGCGTTACCGGGGTGGTTCAGATGAAAAAGTGTGCTTTCCTGAGCTTGGACGAGCGCGGCGACTATGTTATTGATGATGAGCATGCCATCAATCCATTGAGTGAGCTTGGATGGCAGGTTTCAACGGTTTCATGGCGTCAGACCCAGAGGCCATGGAGTGATTATGACTTAGTGGTTATCCGCTCCACCTGGGATTACTGGAACGATGTGCCGGGCTTCCTCAAAACACTTGAGCAGATTGATCACGAAACCCTGCTCGCCAACCGAATGGACCTGGTCCGCTGGAACCTGGCCAAGACCTACATGCGGGACCTGCAGCAAAAAGGTATCGGTATCGTGCCGACGCTCTGGGCGAACACTCTCCCGGTAGATTTTTTTGAAACATTCCAAAGCAGGCTGGGTGCGGATGAAATCGTGGTCAAGCCGGTGGTAGGTGCCAATGGTGAAGATGCGTTCCGTGTCTCAAAAGATGACACAGCGGAGCGCCATCAAAGCATCGCGGCACGTTTTCACAACCGGGACTGTATGATTCAGCCTTTTATGCCGAATATCCTGAACGAGGGTGAGTACTCGCTGTTTTTCTTTGGTGGTAGTTACAGCCATGCAATCCTCAAAATACCGGCGAAAACCGAATTCCGCTCCCAGGAGGAACATGGCGCCGAAATTCGGGCGATACTCCCGGAGGAAAAACTGTTGTTACGTGCAGGTCAGGCGATGGAGGTGATTTCACCTTCGCCGCTTTACGCGCGAATTGATTACATACGTCATGAAAATGATTTTCTTGTCATGGAACTCGAACTGATCGAGCCGTCTTTATATTTGAGGATGGATCCATTGGCACCTGGCCGTTTTGCCGCATCGATCGATCGATATTTCACACAAGATCAATCGCATGACGCTTGAGATCAGCCAGTTTTACAATTCGCAATGAGGCGGCGTGGGTTGCCTGCAAAACCACTTGCGGCGCTACGCCTGCTTTAAGAGCCTGCTGCCAGCGGGCAGCGCACAGACACCATTGGTCACCGGGTCGCAACCCCGGGAAGCCGAATTCGGCGCGTGGTGTTGACAGGTCATTGCCCATGCTGCGGGAAAATTCGAGGAAGTCTGCGGTAACACGGGTGCAAACCGTATGTGAGCCAATATCCGCGGGTTCGGTGTTACAGCATCCATCTCGATAGAAGCCGGTTAACGGCTTATCGGAGCAGGTGGCGAGTGGTTCGCCAAGCACATTCAGTTTTGCATCCATCGGGGCTCATCTCAATCAGTTTAAAGAATTTCGACCAAGTCTATCACCTGCAGCGGTCACGGAAACAGAAACCGGTTGCTGAGCCTTATGCAGATTCAGTCCCTTGCGAAAGGAAAACGTTCGGGTTTTGCAATATCGAACCAGTCTGATGCTGCCATGATGATGGAGTGGGTCAGCAAGCCTGCATTAAAGGCAACTTTATCGGTAGCCACTCCAACCGTTTCATCCGCATAGAGTTCGAATGGCAGTATCGGCTTACCAAAAGGTGGAACGGCACCAGGCACCAGTCCGACCATATCGTCCAGTTCTTCGACGGTTGCGAATCGCGTTTTCCTGACGCCGAGATAGCGGCGGATGGCGGTGGAATCCAGTTTGCGATCCGCCGGCAAAACGAAAAGCCGGAACACTTCATCCGTGCGCAGCAGAAGCGCTTTGGCACCGACGTTCAGTGCTTCCCCGCGGGCGGCGGCCGACTCTTCCGATGTCCGTGTCGGTGCGTGTTGCACCTCGCGGTAATCGATACCTACAGCATTTAGTTGGTTCCGGATTTTCTCCAGTGTGTTCCGCGACATCGTTATCCATCCATTCCTGTTGAAAGCTCTCGTGTTTCATCTGACGGGTTGACGAGAAACCTGACCAGGCCGGCCCAGCGTTTATCGGTCTGGAAAGATCGCTTCAGGTAAAAGCTTCTCCTGTAGAAGTGTGTTCGCACCACCTCGAAGCCATGGTTCGCCATTCTCATACAGAAATCCTCCAGCAGTGCGCTACCAAGACCGCTGCCCTGTAATTGTCGTGCGATGACGACACCATCAAGATAGACCACCTTTTCACCTTCAATTTCAAAGCAGACACCGCCCACCAGGCGGTCAAGCTTATCTACAACGACGAGAAAACGATCATACTCGGAGACCGTCTTGGAATAACGTTGAGTGAGAAAAAGTCGATACAACTGACCGATTTCAGAGGGCTCCGTTGCCTCTCTGACAAAGTAATCCGTGCCATCGCGGGCCGTGATATGTGACTTGACCACGACCTGCTTGATACTGCGGTCACCGGTGGTAAGTACTTCCAGGTCATGACCACCGTGGGCGCGCGGGAAAACAAGATGACCGAAGACATAGCGATCACCCTTGTTCGGCAAGCTTGCCTGTAACTCCGACAAGGCCGGGGAGGCAATAGCCGGTACGCCGGGTGTTTCATGCAGGATAGACAGGAGATAATCGAACGCCACGCAAACTTCAGTGGATGCGTTTGCAAAATACGTATGGCGATACATATGGTAACGGCCTATTTCACCGAAGCGTTTGACCATGTAGAGTCTGTATAGTGTGTCGATCTGGTTTTCCTTCGCCTCGGCTGTGGCACCAGGGTTGGCCTCATCCCACTCCTTATAGCGCTCAATGGCACATCGCAGTGGGATGGGAATATAATAATTGTTACCGAACGCTGCCAGGTAGTCTTCCAGTTTTCGCGTGAACGCCTTCTCTTCTGACGTTTGGTGCATCTGCAGTTCGGTTTCCAATGCACGCAGGAACTCCAACCCTTCCTCCAAATCCAGCGCTTCAATACAGGCGTCGAAAATCCAGTTCAGATCGAGTAGTTCCGCTGCCCACGGATAATGCATGGTGGTTTGCTTATAGAAGTTTTTAAGCAGCGGCCTGACGATGGACAACGGCCCATGATAGTCATGACAACCACCAAGAGAGAGAATGGTCGTTCCCTGCCGGTAGTCCGGTTCCAGTACGACCACGTTGGTGGGGGCAGGGGAGCCGGGCACTATTTGATAGCCACTGTTACGGCAAGCTGCAAAAAACGCTGCCATGGCGCGGGTAAACAGTTTATTTAGCACCCCCGAACGTTGTTTGAAGAAGATATCCGAGCGTGAGCTATTGAACTCGCGTATGCGCTCCCAGACCGTCAGGTCATTGATAAATGCAACCGACAGGACGCCCAGGTCAGCACGACTGCAACCCAGTCGCGGCAGGGTGCCAGGCCCATGCGGGTGGTCGGAAATCGCCATCATCCAGCACAAAACCCTGCGTGTCGGTGCGGCGGCGTAATCCTCCCGCAAAGTCACCATCAATTCGTAGTGATTGCTTTCCATGGTATTAATACTGACGCGATAGATGTGCTGACCACGCTGTGACAAAAGACGTGAAAACCAGATGCCACCGATTGGAATATTCATTAAGTCACAGTTGTGAACATCGAAAGCCAGCGCAATGGATTTATGCAAAAAAGTGGTTTGCGCAAATGCTTTGGTCAGACGTTCGATTTCATATTCGCTGATACTTTCTTCAAACACCATGCGTTCGGACCAGTCAGGCTTGTCATACAGGCTGATTTTGTCGTGAAGGTAATCTTCATACCAATCTGAAAGTTCGGTAAGGAGGGCTTGCGCCCTGATCATTAATGTTGGTTCCGTCTGCTGTACAACCCAACTGGCAAGCTCCCCCCTGATGGCGTAATAAAATTGCGGGTTGGTCTTAACGAAGTCTGCCATCAACTTCAGGAGCTTTCCGATCTGGTCTGCGACTACCGGTGTAGCCGGCCATGTCAACCGGGTACGGTAGTGAAACATCCGCAGGCGAAGCGCCTCCAAACGGCGTCGTTCTATCTTCCGGTTTCCGATCCTGAGGATGAATTCGTCATTGAGGAAGGACAGGCCCGAATTCAGAAACGCAGGGTATACACGACGGTAATCGGGCATTGGGCGGTTGAGTAACATAACGCTATACGCCTTGCAGCGTATATCTTCGACAGGATGACGTGCGAGTGCCTGCAGTCTGCTTCTTATCAGTTCCGCGATACGGTCATCTGATACGTCCAACATCTGTTCCAATTGATCTATCGCGTCCGTTGCGACCGACTCTGCTTTGTAAAGTGCATCTGTAAAAAGCTGGTGGGCACGCTTCAGTTGCTGGTTATTGATCGTTTCACCACCAGTGCTGGCAATCTCAACTGTAGCTTCGTCACGGTAAGGCAAAGACACGTGTGTGGCGATTCCCTTCAGATTGGCATCCCAGCCTTCCTTACAGGGGCAAAAAGCAAGCAATGCAGGGTTGCCGGCCCAAAGGGAAGGTTGACGGGCGAACAGACCGAGATCGATTACATCATTTTCAATTTCATACTCGAGATCGCCGATCCGGACGTTGCTGCCAGCGACAGCAATAGACAGGTAACGGTCACGGCTTATGTCGTGGAGTCCGTTACTCGTACACTGGATATCATCGGCTTCGAGGATACCCAGGTCCCGGAAGAACCAGCGCGGTACGTGAATACTCAGACCGGGGCAGTCGAACTCGACAAAGTCCCGTACATAAAGCTCGTCGATGACGGTTTTGAAGTTTTCAACAACCTGCTTGCGCCGAAATGAGCCCTTGGGTGTTAACTCACCCTTGTCAATATCAAAGTCGCGGTCCAGCAGGGCAATATTGACGATACGTTCATACGGCATCAGTTCCTGGTTTGCCGCGGTGACGAGGTTCTTGAAGTAGCGTTCGCGCTCCTGTTCATCCGGGGTGACGCTGAGAAGTTGCTCGTCCGTGTCCGGCACGATCAGCAGGACGTTATAGTCGCGGCCATCGCCGACCAGAAAGACATTCTTTATACCCGGTGTATCGTTAAACTTCTTCTCTACCCGGCGTGGTGCAACGGTTTGACCCCGGTTGTTTTTGTAGATGTCCTTGAGGCGGTCGACGATTTCGTAATGGCCATCTTCACTTACCTGGAAAAGGTCACCCGTCTTCATCCAGGGCACATCGGTGCGTGCATTGAAGACCGCATTAGCCGGGTCATCGCAGTCGAGTTGTTCGAGGTAGCGGGCCATGTATGGTCCGCCGATCTCGAGTTCACCCGCGTCGGTAAGACGGGTGGCCATTCCGGGCAAGGGGATGCCTACCGAGTTATCACGGTACTCGTGCGGTGGCGTCATGGTGATACCGCCGGTGGCCTCGGTCATACCGAAGCCGCAGGACAGCGCGACATGATTGCGGTGAAAAAACCGGAAGGTTTTTGGCGCAAGAAAACCCGCGGCGGAAAGCCCCCAGCGTAAACGTGGACCAACCACCGAGCGAAACACAGCCTGTTCAACATCGGGTGGGGCTGCAGGGTCGAGTTGCTCAAGGCAATACTCCTCGATTTGCCGCCAGCGGAGTGGAATACCAATCAGCCCGGTGGGTTGAACCTCGGCCAGGCGTTTCAGAAAAGTCTCCCTCGAGGTGTTGCCGGCAAATACATACGTGCCACCCCAAAAAATCATACCCATCATCTCGAGATAGCGGCCAAAGGTATGAAACAAGGGCAGGTAACAGAACAGTTTTTCATCACGCCCGACCTCGGGCAATGCTGCTGCCCGTGCGAACCGCTTGGTCACGAGGTTGTAGCCCGTGAAGGCAAGACCCTTCGGCTCCCCGGTGCTGCCCGAGGTAAACATGACCGTGCTGACCGCATGCAGGTCTTTTACGGCTTGTTTCGCCAATATTTCGTCTGCCTCGGTTGGTGACAATTGTGAACATGCTTCGCCGAGGTAAAAGTCAGTGCTGCGTAAATCCCTATTGAGCGGATCGGTCACAAATATTTTCAGCGGGATACCAGTCTGTTTTTGTACTTCGATGAGTCGGTGCAAACGGGCCTCGCTGTCGGTGACCACAATATTGATACCCAGTCGCTTGACGATGTAAGCAATCGTGTCGCGGTCGAAGTGCCTGTCGATCGGAGAATCGAGAATACCGAATGTCAGGCAGGCGAGATCAGCACAGGCACCTTCGGGGGAGTTTTCCTGGTACAACAACACGCGGGGTTGCTCAGTCGCCGAGTAAAAAACGGCGGCGATCTTTTTCATATAGGCATAAACCTGTTGATAAGACCATTGTGCGTGTGGGTTGTCCGCCTCTCTGAAGAGTGCGTGCTGCGGGTGCTCGCGGACACGCTGCTCCAGCATGTCACGTAAGGAGTAATGTGAGAATTCAACAATACGAAACATGTGATCAGCCCATTGCAGACGGGCTTCGGGAGAAGGAAGGCTACCGAGGAACGCCGGCCGGCGCGTGCTGTCGAGATAGTCGTGCCACACAAACCGGCTGATGTGGGCTTCCCGGCCGGTGCTAAGGATATCGTTGACGAAGGCCAGCATTGCACTGGCCTCTTCCTGTTGCTCGCTAGCTGCGTCTTCGCCGGTTCTGAATGGTTTTAAAAGCGCCAGCAGATCATCGTTGAGGTTTTCAATTGTTGTTTCTGACATAGGGTTTCTCTTAGATCCTGAACCTGTGGCCGTCTTCAGGACAGATACAATAAACTTAAGACGTTATTGTCGCTGAAACCGGGATTTGTTTCCTCTTAAATTCGCCGTGTTTACCGGGTTTCGAACTCCGGTTAACACCAGTTACCATGACGCTGGCTATTTGCAGGATCGGGTATAATCAACTGATGGTTGATGAGGTATAAACCATTGAGAAAATATCGATTCATACTGTTACTGCTGATGTGTCTGTATGTCAGCGCCCACGCCTCGGTGTCGGTGCAAAGCGGTGACCTGGAGAGTTACCTCAACGGGCTGGCATTCGGTGACGAGGATGACGGTCTTTTTCAAATTCCAACCGAAGACCAATTGATGGGGTTTGAAAACGTAGTTAAGCTGATTTTGCAAGGAGACTTTGACCAGGCAGATACGTCCGCGCTGCAACTTGGCTACGAACTTGTTGCGTATACCGACACTGTTTCTGCAAGGCTTTTTTACATTCTAAGGGAAGTTAACCCGGTTCCATCCCCACTGACTGTTGGAGGAGGGACCTATATTTTCCGTCCCTCGGCTACTTACAACGTTGCCATACATGCACCCCACCCTAAGTCCGACTTAAATACCAACAAGGAAGCCATAACAACGTTTATGACAGGCGATGTCCGTTACTTCATGATGGCTGGCGTGCATCGCAGAAGTCACCCGGATCCCAGTACCTGTCAAGACCATTCCGACTACAGGCCGAGCGACGCGGTCCACAACACGGCCCACTATTTCTACGTGGCGCATAAAGCCATGGAGGATTTTGACAATACCATCCACTACATTGAACTGCATGGATACGGTGCTTCATCGTTTGAGATCATCGCCTCTCAATGTGATACCGGTGGGAACCTGGCCGTGGCCAACATAAGCGAAACCATCTCCGATGATGACGCGACCGGGTATACGATGATGCACTCGCTGGAATCTGTGTTGAATAAAAGGGGTGAAATCGAGGCATGCATTTTCAGTACCATCCTGGATGCAGGCTCAGATGACAAATACACCCGATACCTCAGTGGTTCGACCAATACCCCCGCGCGATACACCAATGGTTCCTCCTCCGTTTGTGATCAGGCTGCGCTGACCGGGAACAATAGTCATCGCTATGTGCATGTGGAGCAAAGCTGGGCAATACGTGAGTCGGCTATCATGCGCGAATTGATGGCCTCCCATATCAACGAAGCCATCCGGGATTACTTCGGTAATTTGCCGCCACCGGCCTTTGTGATCAATGAGGGTTTAAATGATGCCTGGTATAACCCTGAAACAGACGGGCAGGGCTTGTTCATTAATGTTTTCCCCGATCTTGGTGCGATTTCATTATCCTGGTTTACCTATGACACCGAGTTTCCCCCGCTTGATGCACCGAGCAACCTGGGTGATGCCGGACACCGGTGGCTGAATGCCCTCGGGCCGATAGAAGGGAACAAATCCATGATGGAAATCTCTGTGTCATCAGGTGGTCTATTCGACACACCGACCGATACTGAAGAGGTCATTGATGGCAGCATTACCTTGACCTTTGAAAGTTGCAATTCAGCCACCCTTGTCTATGACATCACATCCATCGGCCAACAAGGGACAGTGCCAATACGACGTGTGGCGAATGACAATATCGCGCTGTGTGAGGCGCTCAGCAAGCAGTAGTTCGGGCTGCCCAATGTATCGGTGGCCCAATGTGTCGGTGCAATTCTCATATTCCCGCTTTTATAGCTTAGCCTGAAACCGTGCGGCGGAGACTCTTCCCAGGCGGCTTTCACGCCAGATCATCAGGATATTTGAGGCGATAACAATAGCGGCCCCCGCGATCACGGTAGGCAATGGCCATTCGTTCCAGATCATCCAGCCAAACAGTGTCGCCCAGACGATGCTGCTGTAATTGAAGACCGTGACCACAGCTGCCTTCGCATTTCGAAAGGCGAAGGTTAGCAACCACTGTGCGGCGGCACCTGACAAACCGACACCGATTAGCAGGGGAACTTCCGCCATTGTAGGTCTTACGGCTATAAACGGCAGTGGCAACGCGGTAAGAAAAAGACCGACAACAAAAAAGTAAAAAGCGATGGTTTCGGTGCTTTCATAGCGGCCGAGGTAGCGCAATATAATCTGTAGGGTTGCATGCATGAGAGCGGCACCCATTGCGACAATGATGCCGAATACGTAAATTTCACCGGAGGGGTGCGCCATGATAACGACACCGATGAAGCCTATGGCGACAGCGGCCCAGCGATATGGGCCAACGGATTCTTTCAGGAATATCACACCAAGAACCGGGATGAACAACGACGCCGTAAACAGCAAGGCAGTCGTGTCGGCCATCGGCATGATTGAGTAGGCGTAAAAAGTGGTGACAAGGCTGAGCGTACCGATGGCTGCGCGAATGCCAACCAGGGATGGCTTGGAACGTATGATCAGGATTTCCCGCCGTCCGAATACAAAAATCATAATCAGAAACGGCATACATGCGATCAGGTTGCGATAGAACGCGATCTCGATGACCGAGTGGTTGGCACTCAACATTTTGGCAAATGTGTTCATTACTGTGAACATCAAAAATGCGGCCACGGCAGCACTCATGCCGAGTACGACATGTTCCTGATGATCCAGTGCTGAATTTTCTTTTGGCATTAACCCAATTGTGGGCCACGTTTGCCATCGGCAGAAATTTGAGGATCACTGGCGTATTCCAGCCCAAAGATATCGTTCGTGATAAACGTATCTGCCTGGGTGCCGCTACAGACACAAAGCAGGCATATTGCCAGGCCTCGTAAAAGTTGGTTATTGCTCATACTCAATTCATACCGCTTTATAGAATGTTGTTATTCGTGGCGACCCTTCAGGAAGGCTTGCCAGGATATCGTCGAAGATATTTCCGCCGTGTTCGAAGAAATGCTTTCGGGCGGCCTTTGCAGGTCGCCCGGAGAAGTATAAGTGGGATGGAGATATTTTTCTTATTTATACCGGGTCGCTTTCAATGAAAGGACCCGGTTTAAATGAAACCCGTTACCGGCTATGTGTTCAATTGCCTTTTTGCCTGAACCTCTAGCATCAATTTTGTAAACATGTAGAAACCAACAAATGGCAGCGCAAAAACGTAACCCAGGGCGATGAACGGCGAGATCAGGAACAGACCCACGTTTTTGGCAAAGAGTAGCATCTTTGCAAGCTTGCCTGACGTTACGGGATGCTTCTTTGAGTAAGCCTCAAAGGCCAGTTTTGCAAACTGGTAGAAGCCGATAAAGGGCAATGCGACGATGTAGGCCAGTGCAATGAAAGGCGCCGCGATAAACATCATGATGGCTTTTGCCAAAGAAGACTTGCCTGGTGGAACCCGCATTTCGGAATCATTGACAGCTTTCAGTGCTTTTTCACCGCTCAGGGTAGTTACCACTTCATAAGCATTATCAGAAAGGCCCCGCTCGAAACTGTAATCAACAACTGCTTCGTTGGTATTGACCAGTGCTTGTAATTTAGTGCTCATGATTTGCTCCTTCTCTGATTGTGATGGTTTCACTATGTTTAGATGCAATTAATGTGCCAGTCTAATTTGCAAACACAAAGATTAAAATAAATACAATAAATACAGAGAGATAAATGAACAGAGAGGAATTGTGGTGTTTTTTAAAGGCGTGATATTCTCCACTAAAGTACATTTTTTATGGACAGATATTTATTGGTAAATGTACTTTATCCTTAATATACAATCACATAGAGTCATTTCTCCCATGTATGCATTTTATGTACAATCACCCCGGGATAACAATCATGAACAACGTGAGGGACCGAATGAACACAAAATATCGTCGTGCCATATACGGTGCCTGTTATTCAGTAAGTCGGTTGTGTGCTCTGCGTTTAAAGCCCGCCGGTTAAGGGGAATTTTCTCCCAATTCATCTGATTGCAACCGGGACCCGCCCGTGGCCGCGTTGTCATGTATCAGGAAACACTTTTCCGGAATCTCGAGCTGTAGAACAGTATCGGTATTACCAACAGCGTCAGCAGGGTGGATACCAGGATGCCGAAGATCAGCGAAATTGCGAGACCGTTGAAAATGGGGTCGTCCAGTATGAAAAACGCCCCGAGCATCGCAGCCGCGGCGGTGAGGATAATCGGTTTTGCACGCACGGCGGCGGCCTTGATGACGGCTTCTCCGAGTTCCATACCCCCAGCCAGTTCCTGCTCAATAAAATCCACCAGCAGGATGGAATTGCGCACGATGATACCGGCGAGGGCAATCATTCCGATCATCGAGGTGGCCGTGAACTGGGCCCCCAGCAGCGCATGACCCGGCATGACGCCTATGAGTGTCAGGGGAATGGGTGCCATGATAATCAGCGGGATGAGGTAGGAATTGAACTGTGCCACCACCAACAGGAATATGAGCAGCAAGCCGACCATGTAGGCGATCCCCATATCACGAAAAGTCTCGTAGGTGATCTGCCATTCACCATCCCACTTGAGTGAGAAGTAATAGGGATTGTCCGGCTGGCTGATGTAGCGCTGTTCAACTGAACCACCTGAAAACTCGAGCTTATCGATACGCTCTGACAGTTCGAACATGCCATACAGGGGGCTGTCCAGTTCGCCCGACATGTCGGCGGTCACAAAAACCACTGGCAGCAGGTCCTTGTGGATGATTGCACCATCCCACGGCCGCAGTTCTGCGCTTGCAAACTCGGAGATGGGCACCGGAATACCTTCACGGCTCCTGACTTCCAGTGCCATAAGGCTTTCTATGTCTGTCTTGTTGGCGACCGGGATCTCCATGCGAACAGGGATCGGTTCCTTTTCATGGGCCCTGTGGATGTAGCTGATATCCTCTCCGCCAAGGGCCAGGGCGACAGCACTGCTGACCTGCGCCTGGGATACGCCCAACAGGGCGGCTTTTTGCCGGTCGACATTGATAACATAGCGAATTGCCTCTGACTCGACGCTGCTGTCGATATCCACGATATCCGGTGTATCACCGAAAATGTCGACCAGCCGGGTGCCCAGTTGCTTCTGTGACGGGTAGCCCGGCCCATATATTTCTGCAACGACAGGCGACATGACCGGTGGACCCGGGGGTATCTCGACAATCTTGACCGAAGCGCCGTGCCGCGCGCCAGTCGCAGCCAGCTCGGAGCGCACGGAAGAAGCAATTTTATGGCTGGATCTGTGACGGTGTTTCTTGTCAAGCAGATTGACCTGGATATCGCCCATGGTGCTGTCTTTGCGCAGGTAGTACTGCCTCACCAGTCCGTTAAAATTGATCGGGGCGGCCGTACCCGCATAGACCTGGTAGTCGGTGACCTCGGGGATGGTCTCGATGACCTTTGCGAGTTCATCCAGAACACTGGCGGTCGTTTCAATGGCGCTGCCCTCGGGCATGTCGAGCACCACCTGGAATTCCGATTTATTATCGAAAGGCAGCATTTTCAGCACCACGGCCTGCAACAGGACCAGGGCGACCGCGATACCGATCAGACCCAGCAACCCGCCGATTAACAGGACACGATTCCTGCGCCCTGCCGCGCGGCGCAGAAACGGGGTCATCAGGTGAGTGAAAAAACGCTGCAGTTTCTGCGGCCCCTGTCCATCCTCCGTATGCTGGCCCGCGCTCCCCAGCAAGCGGTTACTCAACCAGGGTGTCAGGATCAGCGCAATGGCCAGCGAAAACAACATACCCAGGCTGGCATTGATAGGAATGGGGCTCATATAGGGCCCCATCAAACCGGTGACAAAAGCCATCGGAAGCAGTGCCGCGATGACGGTGAAAGTCGCGAGGATCGTAGGACCGCCGACTTCATCCACGGCGCGCGGAATCAGGTCGGTCAGTGAGCCCGGATAAATTTTGCGGTGCCTGTGAATGTTCTCGACGACAACGATGGCATCGTCGACCAGGATACCAATGGAAAAAATAAGGGCGAACAGGGATACGCGGTTGAGTGTGAAGCCCCAGGCCCAGGAAGCGAACAAAGTCACCGTCAGCGTGATGATCACTGCGGTGCCGACGATCACGGCCTCACGCCAGCCGATGGTCAGCAATACCAGCAGGATGACCGACGCGGTTGCGAACGTCAGTTTCTGAATCAGCTTGGTCGCCTTGTCGTTGGCGGTCTGTCCATAATTGCGCGTGATACTGATTTGCACACCATCCGGTATATGGGTCGCCTGTAACTGGCCAAGCCGGTCAATCACCGCATCGGCGATACGGGTTGCATTGGTGCCGGTTTTCTTGGCAATCGCAATGGTAACGGCAGGTGCATAGCGCACCGCTGGCATCCCCGCCTCACCTGCCGCAGGACCGGTCGCATACCAGGCGTACTGCTCGGGCTGGTCGGTTCCGAATTTTATCGTGGAGATATCTTCCAGGAATACCGGCCGACCATCGAAAACGCCGACGACCAACTCGCTCACATCCTCCGGTCCGGACAGGAAAACACCCGCCTGCACGGGAACTTCGACACCTGACGAGACCAGTGATCCGGCATGTTGAACGCTATTTCCGGCCGTCAACGCCAGGCGCAGATCGTCCAGGGTCAGACCGTACCCGGCGACCCTTTGCGGATCGAGTTCGACATGCACGATGCTCTTTGCGCCGCCTATCGTGTAAACATCCCGGGTTCCGGGAACCCGCTTCAATTCGGCTTCCAGGGTATGCGCCACGTTCAGCAGTTCTCTTCCACCACGCTGCGGATCATCGGTCCAGAGTGTCGCGGCAATGATGGGTACGTCATCGATACCCATGGGCTTGACCAGCGGCGGTGAAACGCCGAGGTTTGCGGGCCTCCAATCCTGGTTTGAATAGATCGCGTTGTACAGACGCACCAGGGCCTCGGTTCGCGGCTCACCAACCACGAACTGGATGGTCAATACCGCCAGCCCCGGCCTCGAAACAGAATAGACGTGCTTGATTCCTTCGATTTCGGCCAGCACCTGCTCCATCGGCGTGGCCACCTTGTTCTCTACCTCGATGCTGCTGGCGCCGGGGAACGCAACGAAAACATTGGCGAAGGTGACATCAATTTGCGGTTCCTCCTCGCGCGGGGTGACCAGCACGGCAAACAGGCCCAGCAACAGTGCGGTGAGTGCGAGCAACGGGGTCAGTTCGTTATTCTGAAACTGGCTCGCAATGCGGCCAGACAAGCCAAGCCGGTTTTTCACGGCTGCAAACGTGCTGATGTCTTGGCGTAAATCCCGGCCTGCACGGGATCCACCGCAACCTGTTCACCCTCTTCAAGACCGGCGAGGACCTCGACCTGGTCGTCGAACGGATGGCCTATCCTGACCTGGCGCAGACGCACATCACCGTTTGCCGAAACATACACGGCGGTCACCTCACTGCGTTGCACCACGGCAGTTACCGGGATCAGCAAACGTTCGGTTGCGCCGATTTCAAAAACGGCTTTTACAAACATGCCGGGAAACAGGCCAAACTGACCGTCGGGCATTTCAAGACGCACGCGAAATGAATTTGTCTTCGGGTCCGCTATCGGAAAAATGGTTATTTTTTCCGGCTCGATCCGTTCCGATTCCGTCAGCACGACCGCACGGGGCTCACGCCTGACCTGGATGGCCACCTGCTGTGGCAGGTCTACCGTTACCCGCAGTTTCTCCAGGGACAGACCGGATATCAATGGCTGGCCGCTGGTCACGGTTTCACCGACTTCGACATGCCGCCGGGTAACGATACCTGAATAGGGCGCGCGCACCACCGTGTACTCCAGTTGCTGGCGCGCAGCGGTGACTGCAGACTCTGCCGACGCAACGGCCGCCTCGGCAGAACCCCTGGCCGCCAGCGCCCGGTCGAGGTCACGTTGCGAACCGAGCCCTCGTTCCTTGAGGTTCTCGGCACGCGTATATTCTTCAGCCGCCTCTACAGCGCGGGCCCGCGATCCGGCGAGGTCAGCCTGTGCGCGCTGCAGGCCGGTTTTCTGCTCGACATCGGTGAAGCGAATCAGGACCGATCCGGCCTCGACAAAATCATCGACATCAAAATTGACTTCCTGGATACGCCCGGCCGTTTGCGCGGAGACCGTCGCCTGATGAACCGCTTCCACGGTACCGTCAAAAATTCGTTCAACAGCGGTGGTTCCCAGCGTAACCGGGACCGTCTGGAGCGGTAGCAAACTATCCGCTGCATTGGTATGGGTGGCGCAGGCGACAATTAGAAAAAATGACTTCAACAGCGATTTTGAAAAGGCTGTCTGAACTTTCGACGAACGATGCATTCGATTTCCTGAGCCTTCCGGCAGGTGTCGCCAAAGGCGTTCGTTTTTGCTTGAATGGATGGTTTGTATATATTAACGGAATATCAAATAACAAGCATCGGAAATGCGAATTTTCCGTGGTTTTCGGATCATTGCAGGCGGTCGTCAGTACCTTATACCGAACACATACCCAACCCATGTTTTTCAAGATAGCGCTGGTGGGAAGGATTGGGGAAGGATTGGGGTCGGACCAGCGCAATCTATTGATTAAGACAATCCTGATTGGTCAATCTGGCCTATATTCAGGCTTAAAGCCCTCTTTTTGAGGGCGAAAGCACCTTTCTTAACAACTTTAGCCGTAAGCCGCCCTCTTCCCTTTCTTCTTTGAAGCAGGGGAGGTCGATCTAATCGTCTGATGGGTTGCCTAAAGCAAGGTAGTTATTGATCCCTGTAATCTGGTCCTGCGCATGATGATTAACATAGATAACGGTGGTTTCCGAGCCGGCGCATATTTTTTCAATCAGCGCCAGTACCAACTGCCTGTTCATATCATCGAGACCAAAACAGGGCTCATCGAGAATCAGGAGATGCGGGTGCTTGACCATCGCCCGGGCGATCAGTAATAAACGCTGGTCGCCGTAGGAGAACTGGTTGAAGGTTTGCCCGGCACGCTTCTGGAACCCCAGGATTTGCAACCACTGCATTGCGATTTCCTGTTGAACGTCAGTCGCTTTGGCGTACAGACCAATGCTATCGTAAAACCCTGAAATAATAACGTTTTTGCCATTAATACTGACGCGATAATCCCAGTGCAACGCGGATGACACGTAGCCGATGTGTTGCTTGATATCCCAGATGCTTTCACCGTTGCCACGCTGGTATCCAAAAACAAAAATATCATTGCTGTAACATTGGGGGTGGTCACCGGTAATCAGGTTGAGCAGGCTGGTTTTACCACTGCCGTTGGGGCCGGTCAGTTGCCAGTGCTGTCCCGCCTCGATACGCCAGTCGAGATGCTCAAATACCAGGTTGTCGGTATAGCGAACACTCGCGTCGCGTATGTTCACCAATGGCTCGCCGGGGTTTAAAGGTGGTGAGGATTCAGAAGGGCAGGCACGGGGGATTTTTATATCTGCGGTTTTCAAATGCAGGAGTTGAGAGATCAAATCCATTGCAGTTATATCGCGGGTTTCAGCGGTGGTCTTTAAGTGTCCCTTTTCGAGCAGGGCGATATGCGTGACAAATTCCGGCAATTCATCAAAACGATTGATGACCAGTAGCGTGGGTGTTTCGCTGGAAACCTGTTTCAGGATGTTACTGACTAGCGGTACTGTTTGCGCATCAAGACCCTCAAACGGTCCATCGACAATCAACATGTCCGGCTTGCTCGTCAGCGCCCGTGTAAAGAGAAGTTTACGGGTCTCGCCGCTGGACAACTTGCGGAAACCCCTGTCCAGCAAGGACTCCAGCCTCAACAACCGGATCAGTTTCGCCAGCAACTCAGGGTTATTGGAGGCCTCGTCGAGCATTTCCCTGGCGGGGGTGCCCTGGTTGATCTTATCGGTAATATCACTGTCATCACGTAGCCGTTCACGCTCGATCAGTGCCGCCTGTGCTTCAAGTGAGACCACGCCGGTATTCGCGACGGTGCCTTCCAGGGAACCCGAATATAATTCACCGGCCCCGGTCAGTGCGGCAGCCAGCGCGGATTTACCGGAACCGCTGGCACCCATGATGGCCCAAACCTGGCCGGGTTCGAGCCTCCAGTTGATATCGATGAGTGAAAAAGACTCGTTGAAACGAATACACGCCTCTCTGAAAACAGTGCCTTTGAAGCCGGTGCTATTCAAGGCGATAACTCATCGTGTTTTCAGCCTGGGAATGGATC
>Ga0316201_10000823_pt1 | contig 19397 bp, 18 predicted proteins | sample CS6wburrow_MG_FD_204516 | JGI IMG/M metagenome (GOLD analysis project Ga0316201, IMG submission 204516) | Coastal sediment microbial communities from Delaware Bay, Delaware, United States - CS-6 worm burrow | ecosystem: Environmental > Aquatic > Marine > Coastal > Sediment | place: USA... | reverse complement strand
CTGCGGACGCGGCCGTCTGGTATGGCAAGGCACCGCCCGACCTGTCGCTCATGGCGCGTGCCAAGGGCGCAGACTACGTCTATAACTTTCTGAAAGGGTTTTACATTGCCGAAGGCAGCCCGACCGGTGTCGACAATACCGTTTTGCCCGGTACAAGCATGCCGCACGTATTGTGGGAGTTGCAGGGCTACCAGGCAGCCGTCTTCGAGACGCATGAAGACAAAGATGGTTCAGTAACAAAGACCTTTGCAGACTTCGAACAGCTCAGTGCTGGTAGCATGGATGCAGAGGACTACGACGATTTCGTTCGTGACACGGTGAATTTCCTGGCCTACATCGCCGAGCCGATTCGTTCCGATCGCCGCAAGCTGGGAGTCTGGGTACTGATGTTCCTGATCTTCTTCTACATCCTTGCGGCACAACTCAAGAAAGCCATCTGGAAGGATGTTAAATAATGGCGGTAGTAGCGAACAGACGTTCCGTAATGACGCTTTTCTCCCGGCCGACTGATATTCACAGTCACCGTGCACGCCTCGTACTGGCTGAAAAGAACATCAATATTGAAATCGCCAATGTTCCCGGGCCCGATTTGCCCGAGGACCTTATGGATCTCAATCCTTACCACAGTGTGCCGACGCTGGTTGATCGCGACCTCACGTTGTATGACTCGCGCGTCATTATCGAGTATCTCGACGAGCGTTTCCCGCATCCACCGTTGATGCCGGTCGACCCGGTTACGCGCGCGCAGTTTCGGCTGGCGTTGTTCCGTATCGAAACCGACTGGTACTCGATTGCCGAAGAGGCGGAGAACAGTAACGACGGCAAGCTAGGCAGCAAGGCGCGCAAGCTGCTGCGTGAGAGCATCCTGCAAAGCGCCGAGTTGTTTGGCGCGCGGACTTACTTCCTGAGCGAGGAGTTCTCGCTCGTGGATTGCACGATCGCACCGCTGTTGTGGCGCCTGCCGCGATATGGGGTCGACCTTGGCCCGGATTCCGAGGCGATCGATGCGTATATGAACCGCGTATTTGCCCGTCGTTCCTTCCAACAGAGCCTGACTGAACTGGAACAGGAAATGCGGCTGTAAAAATCCGGCGGGGTTATGTTAGGTCCCGCGCAGCCTGCAAAAACCGATGGTAAGCTACGGCAAATGACTAACCCCAGCCGCTCAAAACGTCCGTACTTAATTCGCGCCATGCACGAGTGGATGGATGATAATGGGCACACGCCGCATATCGTTGTCGACACCTCGTTCGACGGTGTTGCAGTACCGCAGGAACACATCAAGGATGGCAAAATCATCCTTAATATCAGCGAGACAGCGGCGCATAACCTCAAGCTGACCAACGATGCTGTGAGCTTTCGCGCGCGCTTCGGCGGCGTGCCTTTCGACGTCTGGGCGCCGATTCGATCCGTGCTGGGTATCTACGCGCGCGAAACCGGGCAGGGCATGATCTTCTCGCACGACACGGACCAGGTGGAACCGCCCGAGTTGCATCAGGAAGTTGAAGAGACGCGTTCGCGTCCACACCTGACAATCGTCAAGTAGGAGGGCCTGTGGGCCCGCATGTTCGCGGCTAAAGCCGCTCCCACAGAGGCTGCTTAAGAGTCCGAACCCAGCAGCGTGGTATCGATCAAATCGCACAGGCAGTGAATCACAAGCAGGTGAACCTCCTGGATGCGTGCCGTGCGTGTAGCCGGAACACGTATCTCTACATCACCTTCGACGAACATGTCGGCCATCCGTCCGCCGTCGCGACCCGATAGTGCGACAACTTTCATGCCGCGCTCGTGGGCCGCAGCAATAGCGCGGATGACATTCTCGGAATTGCCCGACGTTGATATGCCGAGCAGGACGTCCTGCGGTTTGCCGAGTGCACGGACCTGCTTGGAGAAGATTTCTTCGTAGGAATAGTCATTACTGATCGACGTTAGCGTTGACGAGTCGGTGGTTAGCGCCATGGCCGGCAGACCCGGGCGCTCCATCTCGAAGCGATTCAGCAGTTCCGAAGAAAAGTGTTGCGAATCGGCAGCCGACCCGCCGTTACCGCAGCTCAGGATCTTGCCATCCGAGAGCAGGGCGTCGCTCATTACACGCCCGGCTGCCGCGATGCTCTCTGCAAGCACCTCAGCGGACGTCTGTTTGGTCGCAATGCTCTCAGCAAAGTGATCGCGAACTCGGGTCAGTGGATCCATGATATCTCCGGGTGGGTGGGCCACCCGAATTCTAACAGGGCTCAGAGCACAGAGTCATTGGGTCGGAACGCGTCCCGGATCCATTGGATATCCGGTGGGTCCTCGCCTTCAACAGCGATAACGTCAAAACGCATCACATGATTTGAATATGCCCGATTCCGGGCGCCAAAAAGCGCTGCCGTACGGATGATTTTGCGCTGTTTGCGATAATCGACCGTGAGCCCGGGTTTCGTGAAGCTCGTGGACCGTCTGCAGCGGACCTCGACAAACACGAGGCAACATTCGTCGAGCATGATCAGGTCGATTTCGCCGCCACGACTGCGGAAGTTTCGAGCGACCGGGCGCAGTCCCTTCTCGATTAAAAAACGAAAGGCCTGCTCTTCGGCGTGGTCGCCTAGAGCTCCTGTAGGCCCACGTCCCACGGGGAGTCGTCTGCGGCATCGGGAGTGACGATCTGGCCATCCTCACTGATGTCCTGGATTGGGCCGCCAATGTCGGTCTGCCTGGGTAAGGCAATCGCCTCGCCACGCTGGAACTGAGCCCACGCGAGCCTCCGGTGAATGCGGCCGTTTGCGTCGAGGAACAACGTGCCCGTCGCTCCATCGATCTCGTCCATGTTGCCGCCACGAGCGGCATAGAGCGAGGCAATCAGGTTGTACGCGTCATACCCCATCGCATGTAGACGAGTGCGGCGCTTTTCTTCCGGCCAGTGCTCGGCGAACTGGGCAGGCAGTTGCTCGATCCAGGGTTGTGGATCAATGGTCCACGGCGTATCTGCAAACATGATGCCGTTCAGGTCGGCGTTGGAGCGACCATCGAACGCATTGACCGACGACGTCGAGTACACGGGAATATCTCCCGAGTAATGAAATTTGAGCTGCGCCTTGAGCAGTCGGCCAGCGGCGGCGTCGGTCGCGAGGAAGATGAAATCGGTGTCCTGGCGGCGGCGCGGATCGAATTGCAGTGCACCACCGATGTTGGCGCGCAGACGCTGGTAGCGATTTACACTGCCGGTCAGTCCCATCAGGTTTTCGATTTCGTTCGAGAAATCCTGCTTGCCGGGTGTGTAGGTGCGGTAGTCGAGCAGTGTCCCGCCGAGTCCCTCGAATTCGGTCGTGAAACTCGTGAGCAAGCGACGGCCCCAATCATTGTTCGGCACCAGCGCGACGCCTCGTCCATAACCATCACTTAAAGCGCGTTGTGCGGCGGACATTGCCTCGTCTTCCGGTGCCAGGCTGAACTGGTACAGGCCTGGCGGTGCCAGCGTATCGTCTGACAGGTTATTCAATGTCAGCACAGGAACGGGCACCAGGATATCGTTGGCGAGTTCGGTGACACTGGATTTGAGCAAGGGGCCAACGACAAATTCGGCACCGTCGGCCACGGCTGTAGCGTATGCGGCGCCAGCGCCCCCTTCGGCAAGCACATCATAAATTCGTACCGACTGGCGGTCGTCGAGACCGGAAGCCGTCGCAAAATAGGCGCCGAGGAAACCATTCTGGATTGTGCGACCCAGCGAGGCGTTAGGCCCCGACAATGGCAAGAGCAGTGCGATTTGCCGCGGATACTCGAGCAGCAGGTGTTCGGGCAAGTCGAGATCGCCGAGGATCAGGATGGCTGGATGGTCCGGGTTTTCGTTGCGCCAGCGCACTACGCCGTTATTCCAGCCCACGCCCTGCTGGCCTGTCGATGCCGCGAGTGAGCCAATTGTCAGCCAGCCACGCACGACGGGGTCCAGGCTTTGTTCGGCGGCCGACCTCAGTACCTGCGGGCGGCTGACCAGCAACCCCTGCCACAGCCGCGCTCGATTGTCCTCAATACCGCGACGATCAGTTACCCAGGTTTCGCGTTGCGTCATGAGTTCGACAGCGCGCATGGGATCCTGCTTCTGTATCCAGGCATCGGCGCGCAACGCTTCTACACGCAGTCGATCGCGTCGTTGCAAGGGCTGCCGACTCAGCGGCTCGAGCAGGTTCAGTGCGGCGTCCGCGTTGCCACGGTAGAGATGCAGGGCAGCTTCGTTCGTCGCCCAGAGTGGCAGCAGGTCGCCAGCTGACGGACGCACTACACCGCCGAACGCACTGCGTGCGCGTGTCTCGTCGCCGGCATCCAGATACTGTTCCACCGCGAGCAATGTATAGCGATCGCGTTCGCTACCAATCGCATCCACGGCGAGACCCATGTAGGCGCTTGCGGCCATAGCGTGTTCGCCGTTGCGCGCCATGCGCTCAGCGCGATTCTCGCTCGACCCGCCCCGTGATACACCGCCTGAAGTTTCGCAACCGCTCAGCACAAGGAAACTGGCGAGAATAATAACGATGCTTGCTAGTAAGCGTCGTTCACATGCAGGATGTCTGAGCGAAGTAATCATATTGTCTAAACCGGATACGGATTCCTGGCCCGATGAGCGGCACACTGTTTGTAGTAGCAACGCCGATTGGCAACCTTGAAGATCTGACACCGCGAGCCAGCCAGACGCTCGCTTCGGTGGATCTCGTTGCAGCCGAGGATACCCGGCACACCCAGCGATTGCTATTCACAATTGGTGCGAAACCGGCACTAATTGCGCTGCACGATCACAATGAGGAGCGTGCGGTCCATGGCATTATTGAATCACTCAAAGATGGCAAAGATGTGGCGCTGGTTAGCGATGCCGGTACGCCGCTTGTCAGTGATCCCGGCTTTCGGCTCGTCAGGGCGGCACATGAGAACGACATCACCATCGTGCCGATACCCGGGGCCAGCGCCGTAACCGCGGCGCTTTCAGCAGCCGGCCTGCCAACCGACCGTTTCTGTTTCGAAGGATTCGCGCCGTCCAAACGAGCCGCGCGGCGCGACTGGTTGCAGGCGCTGGCAGGCGAAGAGCGCACGATGGTGATCTACGAATCCGTGCATCGGATAGCCGCCTGTCTGGCGGATATGGTCGATATATTCGGCGCCGACAGGCCGGCGTTCATAGGCCGCGAACTGACCAAAATGTATGAGGAGTGCGTTCAGGAAAGTCTCGGTGAGTTACAGCGCAGGATTGATGACGGCGACATCAGGAGTAAAGGTGAGTTCGTCATCGTGGTGTCGGGCGCTGCAGCGGAAGTGGCTGCAACGATAGATAGTGATCGCCTGCTCATCGAGCTCTCGAGCTGCCTGTCCGCGAAAGACGCCGCGAGAATCGCGGCGAATGTCACGGGCGAGAAGAAGAATGCGCTGTACGAGCGCATCCTCGAACTAAAGGCAGATTCGTCCTCATAGCCAGCGTCTGACGCGCTTCTTGTACTGTTCGAATGCAGCGGGAAAATCACGCTTCAGCTTCGCCTCCTCGAACGGGCAGAAAACGAAATCAATAATTAGCCAGAACGAGAGCGCAGCGACGTAGTACGCCAGCCCGCCGACGGCTACGGCAGGGCCGAGCAGTATCAGCACGATGCCAAGATACATCGGATTCCTCGTCAATCGATAAACGTCATCGGTAATCAGCGTAGTGGTCGTTGCTGTCGGGCAGATCGCTGTATCCCGTGTGCGAAACAGCCACCAGGCCCGCAACATGAGACTGCAGCCCAACAGGGCAAGCAGGCCGCCACCAAGTGGTGTGCCAGGCAGCGGTGATGAAAGAACGGGCAGCGCCAGTTCGAAAATGCTTGCAACAAGCAACAGGCTCAGGGCGATTCTGGGTGGCCGGTAGCTCAACATGCGAGGGCATGCGTGATCTTGTCTAGTCATGATGTGTTTCCTGAAAATGACCGAGTAATGTTTCGAGGGTCCGTCTCGTGGCTGCGACCTCTGCGGGGTTCAATCCCGCAAAGATCTCGTCGAGCAGGGCGCCTTCATGACGTCGAATGGCCGCGAATCTTTCTCGACCGTTTTGCGTGAGCCGCAACAGTGACGAGCGTTTGTGGCGCGGGTTCTCGACGTTGATCACAAGTTCCTTGTCCAGCAGCCGATTGACGGTGACCTGGACGTGTTGCCGTGAAACCTGGTATCGGCGTGCGATATCCGGGACCGTGAGCTCTGTGTCCGGGTAGAGGAATTCCATGACGGCCCTGTCGGCCGCAGTCAGCCCGGTGTCGCCCAAGTAGGTGTCTGCCGATTCGGCCATGGCTCTGAACAGCCGCCGGACCAGCCAGGTCACCTTGTAAGCATCTTGCCCACTATTCATGCCGCGCCTCAATATGACAATTGAGTTGTCATTATTAATATTGACAAGTAACTTGTCAAGTCCTTTATATAACTTTATTCATGTACAATCGCCGCCGAGAAAGCCGGAGTTGGCCAGACAATCGCTGCAGGAAACTACAGAGGAAAGTCCGGGCTCCTTCGGACAGGGCGCCAGGTAACGCCTGGGGGGCGTGAGCCCATGGAAAGTGCCACAGAAAATATACCGCCAGCCTCGGTTGGTAAGGGTGAAAAGGTGCGGTAAGAGCGCACCGCGCGACTGGTAACAGCTCGCGGCACGGTAAACCCCGCCCGGAGCAAGACCAAATAGGGGAGTAGGGCTTCGGCCCGCCGTCGGTTCCGAACGGACTCCCGGGTAGGTTGCTAGAGGTAGCCGGTGACGGCTATCCCAGATGAATGGTTGTCGATGACAGAACCCGGCTTATTGCCGACTCCGGCTTTCTCACCTTCCTCCCAAATAGTGACAGTCACCTTTCAGCAAGGTGACTGTCCCCTAAGCAAAAAGGTGACTGTCCCCTTACTTTGTTCTGTGTAATCAGTTGGTTACGGGATGCTCGGCGCGGCTTGCGCGGACTGCGCGGAATTTGGCCCCGAAATGTCGCCTGTCGCCGTTTCCCGACCCGCTTTTGAGGGCTGGTCGAAGAAGTAACTGTAAGCACCTGATTTTATTCGCGCGATCCCTGCCACAATTCGCCCTTTTTGGGCCACCAAAACGCCTCTAAGTCACTGTAGAACAACAGTTAATTGTAAGGCTCTGTTGACGGTCACAAGGGCCGCCACCTATAGTGTTGAAAAGTGGATAAAAGTGGGAGGAGAGGGGTAGCCAGCCCGTATTTCGCGCCTTAGAGAGCGAAATCGGCAGCCATCCTGAATGTCGTGTTTCGAGGGGCCACCAAAGTCACATTGGACGCCAAGGGGCGTATGGCAATACCGACCCGGTATCGGGAGCGGCTTGCTACCCGTTGTGATGGCCAGATCATCGTCACTGTCGATAAGGATCACTGTCTCCTGGTTTACCCCATGCCTGACTGGGAAGAACTCGAGCGCAAGCTCGTGCGCCTTCCCAGCATGAACAAAGCTGCGCGTCGCATTGTGCGGATTATGGTCGGTTACGCGACCGAGGTCGACATGGATGGCAGCGGACGAATTCTCGTCTCAAGAGAATTGCGGGAATTTGCCAGTCTCGACAAGCAGGCGATGCTGATCGGGCAGGGCAACAAATTTGAATTATGGGACGAAGCGACCTGGAACGAAAAACGCGATGCGTGGCTTAACGAGGAAGATGACGGCGAGTTGCCGCCAGACCTCGAGTCGATTGCGTTCTAGGACGTTGTTCCACTGATGGGCAGCAACGCGCATGTGCCGGTGCTGCTGGGGCCGGTCCTCGAAGGGCTGAAAATAAAACCAGACGGCTGTTACGTCGACGGAACGTTCGGACGCGGGGGGCACAGCAGGGAAATTCTGAAGCAACTCGGTAGCGAAGGCAGGCTGATTGCCATAGATCGCGACCCACAGGCTATTGCTTCTGCTCCGAGTTTCCTTACTGACGATCCTCGATTCGAACTGGTCAGGGGCGAGATTGCGCAACTTGAGAGAATCATTGGTGAAAGAGACCTTGTCGGAAAAGTCGACGGCCTTCTTTTCGACCTCGGCGTCTCCTCACCACAACTGGATGAGGCCGATCGAGGCTTCAGTTTCATGCGCGATGGCCCACTCGACATGCGAATGGACCCGGATTCAGGTCCGTCGGCCAGCGAATGGCTTGCGGCTGTGGACGAACGAGAATTGAAGCACGTACTTCGAAAATTCGGTGAGGAAAACAACGCGGCTCGCATAGCGCGCGCGATCGTTGGCGCGCGTAAGGAAGCGCCTATATCACGCACGGCGCAACTCGCTCGCATAGTTGAAGACGCTGCGCCAAAGCGTGGTCAGAAAATTCATCCGGCGACCCGGACTTTTCAGGCAATTCGCATCGCCGTCAATGCCGAGCTCGAACAACTGCAAGCCGTACTCACGCAGTCCGTCAAGGTCATGAGAAAGGGCGCCCGTCTTTGCGTCATCAGTTTTCACTCGCTCGAAGATCGTATTGCAAAACGTTTTATGCGCGATGCATCGCGTGAGACGGAACAGTATCGCGGCATGCCGGACGTACCCGAAGAATTTCAGCCGAAGCTGAAAATTGTCGGCAAGGCGATTCGTGCGAACGACGCCGAGATCGAAGTGAACCGACGTGCGCGCAGTGCGCACCTGCGCATCGCGGAGCGAACCTGATGCAGGCGAAACAACAACCGTTCCTGCTCGTCTTCGTCTTTGCGATCGTGTGTGTGTTGAGCGCAATCGCACTTGTCTACACGAAGCACGAGTCGCGCAAATTGTTCGTCGAACTCGAGGGACTCACACAAGAACGCGACAACCTGAACATCGAATGGGGCCAGCTGCAAATCGAACAAAGCACCTGGGCTCAACATGCGCGAATAGAACAAGTCGCAGTTGACGACCTGTCGCTCGTGCGTCCTGCAGCAACGGAAATTTTTGTAATTGAACGGCCATGACACGCGGCGCGGAGACAAAACAACAAACTGCCCGGCGCTTCACAGGCAGGGTGACACTGGTGACAGTGTTCTTTGGTCTGGTGGCTGCGTCACTGGTCGGGCGTGCCGTGCACCTGCAGGTATTGACCACGGATTTTCTCAACCAGCAGGGTGACACTCGGCATCTGCGCGAAGAAACCATCTCCGCACACCGCGGCACGATAACCGACCGTAATGGCGAACCGCTCGCTATCAGCACACCAGTCGATTCGATCTGGGCGAATCCGAAGCAGTTTGCGCCGGCGGTAGACAGCATTCCGAAACTGGCGCGCATTCTCGATATCGATCCGCAGATGCTCATGCGCCGCGTCACGCGCAGCATGGACAAGGAATTCCTGTACGTGAAGCGTCACCTGAGTCCCGAACAGGCCGAAGAAGTGCTGGCGTTGGATTTACCGGGTATCAACATCCAGCGCGAGTACCGTCGCTACTACCCTGCGTCAGAGGTAACCGGTCATCTTGTGGGCTTTACCAATATTGATGATGAAGGCCAGGAAGGCCTGGAGCTCGCTTTCAATCACTGGCTTGCAGGTGAGTCGGGCGCCAAGCGTGTGCTCAAGGATCGCCTGGGTCGCTCGATCGAAAACGTCGCAAGTATTCGGCCGCCGCACCAGGGCAAGGACCTTACGACCAGTATCGATCTGCGCCTGCAGTACCTCGCGTACCGCACGCTGAAATCAGCGATCAAGACATACAATGCGCGCTCCGGTTCGATCGTCGTTCTCGACGTAAAAACCGGTGAAGTCCTGGCGATGGTTAATCAGCCGACCTACAACCCGAATGATCGATCGCAGTTTTCAGCAGAGCGTTACCGCAACCGGGCAATTACCGACATCTTCGAACCCGGTTCGAGTCTCAAGCCGCTCGTCGTCGCGGCGGCCCTGGAAAGCGGTCAGTACCGTCCTTCCAGTATTGTTGATACGGCTCCCGGTTACGTCATCGTCGGCCCCAAGAAGATCGAGGATACCCGTAACCTCGGACGCGTCAGCCTGACAACAATTCTCGCGCGTTCGTCCAACGTCGGTATCACGAAACTTGCGATGACACTGGAGCCGGACCAGCTCTGGGACACGATGACACATTTCGGTCTTGGCGAACTCACGACCAGCGGATTTCCCGGAGAGTCTGCCGGCATGCTGACGCACTACAGCAACTGGCGTCCGATTAGCCAGGCGACGCTGGCCTACGGCTACGGCATTTCGGTTACACCGCTGCAGCTGGCACATGCTTATGCGGCAATTGGCGATGGCGGCAACATGCGCCCGATCTCGTTGGTCGCACTTGAGCAGCCGAACGAAGGCGAGCGCGTGGTCGGTGAAGACACCGCAACGGCAGTGCGCCGCATGCTCGAAGAGGTTGTTCGACCGGGCGGCACCGGAACGAAGGCTGCCGTGGATGGATATCGCATCGCTGGCAAAACCGGCACGGCCTGGAAATTTGCGACCGGCGGCTACTCACAGGACAAGTACATTTCGATCTTTGCGGGCCTTGCGCCCGCGAGTGATCCGCGCCTCGCGACGGTCGTCGTGATCGACGAACCGAACGGTGAGTTCTACTACGGGAGCGACGTCGCTGCCCCCGTGTTCGCCGACGTCATGGCTGAATCGCTGCGACTGCTGGCCGTGCCACCCGACGCTATGCCCGCTCGCGATCCCGGCAACGTCTTGCAAGCGATGGCAACGCCGTCGGAGAAGAAATGAGCATGCCGGCGGAACACCTGATCTCAGCGCCGCTACTTGCCGATTTGCTGCAAGGGTTTGCCGAGGCGCCTGCGATCCCTGTCCACGGTATTGCCAGCGACAGCCGCCAGCTGCAACGCGGAGACCTGTTCCTTGCGGTACAGGGCATAGACTCGCATGGCCTCGACTACCTGGCGCAGGCACATGCGGCAGGCGTGTCAGCCGTGGCCTGGGATGCATCGACCGGAACGGAGCCGCAGGACATTGGCGTGCCGTTGATCGCAGTCATGGGTCTTGCAGAGCAGCTGGGTGAGATCGCAAATCGCTTTTATGGCCGTCCGTCCGAACAGCTGGACGTTATCGGAATCACCGGCACCAATGGCAAGACGACGGTTGCCTGGATGATCGCGCAGGCGCTCGAACGCTTAGACGAAAAATGCGCATACCTGGGGACGTTGGGTTACGGCGTCGATGAAGTGCAGGGCGCCGAGGGTATGACAACGCCAGCCGCTGTCGAGTTGCACGGCAGGTTGGCCGAGTTTGTCGACCAGGGTGCGGCCCACGCTGCCATTGAGGTGTCGTCACACGCGTTGTCCCAAGGCCGTGTCGATGGTGTGCGTTTTGCGACCGCGTTGTTCACCAACCTCACACGCGACCACCTCGACTATCACGCCACCATGCGGGAGTACTTTGACAGCAAGGCCCGCCTGTTTCTCGATTGCCAGCCTGCCGAGCGCATCATCGATATCGACTCAGAATACGGTGCGCAGCTTGCCTCAATGTGTGGCCAGGACGTTGTGATCGTGTCGACGCAATTCGACCGGGTCGCAAATGGCCGCCCTTACGTGTACGTGCGCGCTGTCGTTGCGACCGAGCAGGGCTCGGAAATTTCGTTCACCAGCTCATGGGGCGATGGCCGGTTTATGTTGCCTTTGCCTGGCGATTTCAATGTTGCCAATGCCGTGCTCGTACTGGCATTGCTACTTAACAAAGGCGTAGCGCTCGATGCGGCATGTGATGTCATGTCGCAGGTCAGCGCACCGCCTGGAAGAATGCAGCGCGTGGCCACGGATGGCCCCGCTGTTTATGTCGACTACGCACATACGCCCACCGCGCTTGAAGGCGCGTTGCGTGCGTTGCGCGCGCACTGCCGCGGCAAACTCTGGTGCGTGTTCGGTTGTGGCGGAGACCGCGATACCGGCAAGCGGCCGCAGATGGGAGCGGCGGCCGAGAGGCACGGCGACCATGTCGTTGTCACGACTGACAATCCTCGTTCTGAAGATGCCGCAGCGATAATTGACGATATCGTTGCCGGTCTGTCGAAGCAGGACAAACTGACGATCATTGAAGATCGAGCGACAGCAATCGCCTGGGCAATCGAGAACGCCGCAGACAATGATCTCATTCTGGTGGCTGGCAAAGGCCACGAGGACTATCAGGAGATAGCTGGCCAACGTACGCGCTTCTCTGATTATGCGCTTGCTGAGTCTGCGCTCGCAGCCAGGGAGGGCGCCGCATGATCGCGACTCTTCATCAGGCTGCGGAGTGTATGCAAGGCGTGTTGCACGGTGCCGACCGTGAGTTTGGCGGCGTGAGTACCGACACGCGCACGCTTCGCGATGGCGAACTGTTCTTTGCGCTGCAGGGACCGAATTTTGATGGCCGCGACTACGTCCGCGTCGCCCTGGAAGCGGGTGCCGCAGGAGCCGTGGTAGGCAAGCATGTCAACGAGGACATCAGCCAGATCACAGTCGACGACGCGAAGGCGGCGCTCGGTCGTTTCGGCGCAGCGTGGCGCAATGAGCATGACGTGACTGTTGTCGGCGTTACCGGCAGCAACGGCAAGACCACACTAAAAGAACTGATCGCGGCGTGCCTGTCACGCAAGGCACCAACGCTGGCGACACACGGCAACCTGAACAATGATATCGGGATGCCCTTGATGCTGGCCCGTATTGACGCGTCACATCGGTACGCAGTGCTCGAAATGGGTGCGAATCATGCCGGCGAAATCGCGTACCTGACAGCGCTCGCGAACCCGGATGTCGTTGTAATCACCAACGCGGGCGCGGCGCATCTGGAAGGCTTCGGCTCGATCAAGGGGGTTTCGCGCGCAAAAGGTGAAATCCTGGAGGGCGAAAAGCGCCCACAGGTAGCCGTGCTCAATGCGGACGACCGTTACTTCGACTACTGGGTTGAGCGGGTGAGCGATACGCGCTGCATCAGCTTTGGCTTCACAGAAACCGCAGATGTACGCGCCGACAACATCGAGCCAGCACCAGGCAACACGACGTTCACGCTGCATCTGGGTGACGAAAGTACTGCTGTCGTCCTGCCGCTCGTTGGTATTCATAACGTGCGCAATGCGTGTGCTGCTGCCGCTGTTGCGCATGCGCTCGAGATCGGACTGGACGACATTCGGGCTGCACTCGAAGGCGTTAACCCGGTCGGCGGACGCCTGCAGCCATTGCGTGGCATCAACGAAGCAACACTGTTCGACGACAGCTACAACGCAAACCCGCTATCGGTGAACGCCGCGGCTGAATTCCTGGCCTCTCTCCCTGGTGAGAGCTGGCTGGTGCTGGGGGATATGAAAGAACTCGGGGACGATGCGGCGGAGCTGCATCGCGAGGTTGGAGAAGCCGCGCGGGCAAGCGGTGTGAATCGCTTGTTCGCGTACGGCGACCTTGCCGCAAGTGCCGCTGAAGGGTTTGGCGAGCATGCCAGTTGGTACGCGTCGCTTGATGCGCTTGTCGACGAGTTGTGCGAAGGCATGAGCAGTGACGTGACCGTGCTGGTCAAGGGGTCCCGCTCCATGCATATGGAACGCGTTGTCGATGCGCTGCGTGAGCCAGATGTCGTGAGAAAGGAGGCCTGATCGTGCTGCTGTATCTCACACAATACCTCGCCCAGTTCGAATCCGGTTTCAACGTATTCAACTACCTGACGATGCGCGCCATTATGGGAGCGCTCACTGCGCTGCTGATCTCGTTCATTATCGGACCGCGCATGATCAAGCGCCTGCAGGTGAACCAGCTCGGGCAGCCTGTTCGCGAAGATGGTCCCGAGACGCATCTGTTGAAGGCGGGTACGCCGACGATGGGCGGCACCCTGATCCTGGCTGCGATCTCGATCAGCACCGTTTTGTGGGCAAATCTCGAAAACATGTATGTCTGGGTTGTCCTGTTTGTCACGCTGTCTTTCGGCGTGATCGGCTATGTTGACGATTACAAGAAGCTGATTCTGCAGGACCCCGCCGGCATCTCGGCGAAGCAAAAGCTCTTCTGGCAGTCTGCTGCGGCTCTTATAGCTGCGGTTGCCCTGTACGTTACGGCGACAGACGACGTTCAGACGTCGTTGTTGATTCCGTATTTCAAGGATCTTGCTATTCCCCTTGGCATGTTCCAGATCGTCGTGACGTACTTTTTTATTGTCGGCTTCAGTAATGCGGTAAACCTTACTGATGGCCTCGACGGTCTGGCAATCATGCCGACCGTCCTCGTCGGCGGTGCGCTGGGTATCTTTGCCTACGTTACGGGTAACGTGAATTTCGCGAGCTACCTCGACATACCGTACGTGGCGGGCACGGGCGAAATCCTCGTCTTCTGCACAGCGCTGGCTGGTGCGGGCCTCGGGTTCCTGTGGTTCAACACCTACCCGGCACAGGTGTTCATGGGCGATATTGGCGCATTGTCGCTGGGGGCTGCATTGGGTGCGGTTGCCGTCGTTGTACGCCAGGAAATTGTACTAGCGATCATGGGTGGCGTGTTTGTGGTTGAGACGCTCTCGGTCATCATCCAGGTCGCGTCGTTCAAACTTACCGGCAAACGCGTGTTCCGCATGGCACCGCTGCACCACCATTTCGAATTGAAAGGCTGGGCGGAGCCCAAGGTCATCGTTCGATTCTGGATTATCACCGTCATCCTCGTGTTGATCGGATTGGCGAGCCTGAAGATCCGATGACCGACGCGAAACGCAATGTGGACAAGGATCTGGTCGTGGGCCTCGGTGCCACGGGCCTGTCGATCGCGCGCTATCTGAAGCGCTGCGACGCTGACGCCATCTTTTACGACAGCCGTAAAGAGCCGCCTGGCCTCGAAGCGCTGGAGGAAGTCTGGCCGGGTGCTGACGTGCGGCTCGGTAAGGACACGGTCCCGAAGAGCGTGAAGCGCGTCATCGCTTCGCCCGGCGTTCCCGACAGTAATCCGCTGCTCAAGAAGGCGCGCAAACAGAAACTCGAGATCGTGTCAGATATCGAACTGTTTGCTCGCGATGCGGTGAAGCCATTCGTCGCCGTGACAGGATCCAACGGCAAGAGCACGGTAACGACGCTGCTTTATCTCATGTGCCTGGCTGACGACCGCAATGTGCTTGCGGGAGGCAACCTGGGTGAACCGGCGCTCGATCTGCTCGCGCAGGACTCGCCGGACGTGTACGTGCTCGAGTTATCGAGCTTCCAGTTGCAGCGGACGCAAAAGCTGTCTGCCGAAGTTGCGTTGCTCCTGAACATTTCGCCCGATCATCTCGATTGGCACGCGGATGAAAATGAATACCGCGCTGCCAAGTACCGCATCTTCAAGGACGTCGATGCAGCTGTCATTAATCGGGCCGATGACGAGGCTGCCAGAAAGGCGGCGCATTGTGGCCGCGTTGTGAGTTTCGGGCTCGACGCCCCGGCCGAAGACCAGTACGGCATTCGTGAAGAAGATGGCGAGCGATACCTGGCCTGCGGTGAGACTCTCTTGTTATCGGTCCGTGACCTGGCGCTCTACGGCATTCACAACCAGCTAAACGCACTGGCGGCACTGGCAGCTGGCGATCTCCTCGGTCTCGACATGAGCGCCATGTTGCAGGTGCTCATCGAATTTCCAGGGCTGCCACACCGGATGCAGTTTGTTGCGCGCATCGGTGCGGTCGACTACATCAACGATTCGAAAGCCACCAATGTTGCGGCAGCTGTGGCATCCATCAATTCCGTTGACAACATGCTGGTGCTCGTCGCAGGTGGGCTGGGCAAGGGCGGGAATTTCAGTGAACTGGCGGAGGCCATCGAAGGCAAGCTGCGGGGCGCCGTACTGATTGGCGAAGACGCGGAAAAAATTGCGCATGCGCTCGACACGGTCATGCCGGTCCATTTCGCCGAGAACATGGAGTCGGCTGTGCACATGGCAGCATCCTGCGCTGAATCGGATGACACAGTGCTGCTGGCACCCGCATGCGCGAGCTTCGACCAGTATGACAACTACATGGCGCGCGGCGACGCGTTTGTCGATGCGGTAGAGGCGCTGAGACGATGAGCCGTTCGATGATCATGCCGTTCCCGGCCCGCTTGAAGACCGAACTCAAGATCGATCCGGTGCTGTTGGCTATCACAGGCGCACTGCTGCTTGGTGGTTTCGTCATCCTGACCTCTGCCTCGATTTCAATCTCCGACAATGCGGCGGGAAATCCCTTCTTCTATATCCAGCGACAGTTGCTCGCTGCGGCTATTGGCGCTGTTGCCGGTGCGATTTGCCTGTTCATCCCGATGCAGGTCTGGCAGAAACTCGGGCCCTTGATGTTGTTGACGGGTCTCGCATTGCTCATTGTCGTGCTCATTCCCGGCATCGGCTACGAAGTAAACGGCAGCACACGCTGGGTTCGCGTCGGCTTCATGAACCTGCAGGTGTCGGAACCGGCGCGGCTGTGTTTCCTGATGTACCTGGCGGGTTATCTTGTGCGACGTAACAAGGCCGTCCGCGAAGAGTTCGTCGGCTTCCTGCGACCGATGCTTGTCCTGACACTGGCGTGTGTCCTGCTGCTCAAGGAACCGGACTTCGGAGCGGCCATCGTGTTGCTCGCGACTGCACTGACCATGCTGTTCGTATCCGGCGCGCGCATTCGCGATTTCATCGTCTTCTTCACGGCAGCCGTACTCGCAGTCGTTGCCCTCACGATCACGGCTCCGTACCGCATGAAGCGCCTGACCGGCTTTCTTGATCCCTGGGCTGACCCTTACGATTCCGGTTTCCAGTTGACGCAATCATTGATCGCCATCGGCCGCGGAGAATGGTTCGGCGTGGGGCTTGGTGAAAGCGTACAAAAACTTTTCTATCTGCCCGAAGCACACACTGACTTCGTCTTCGCCGTATTTGCCGAAGAGTTCGGTCTTATCGGTTCGCTGGTGCTGATCGGTCTCTTCCTCGCGCTGCTGTGGCGCGTCTTCAGACTGGGTATTCGGGCACACAATGCCGAACGCTTTTTCGAAGCCTACCTCGCCATCGGTCTCGGCACATGGCTGGGTCTGCAGGCGTTTATCAACGTCGGTGTGAACATGGGCATGTTACCGACCAAAGGCCTGACCCTGCCGCTGATCAGCTACGGCCGCAGCAGCCTGATCATCACGATGATCTGCATTGGACTGTTACTGCGTATTCACCACGAGCTCGCTGTCGATGCGAAGCCGGTCAACCGCAAGCGAGGTCGCCGCAAGAAATGAGTACGCGACAGAACATTCGACCAATACTCGTCATGGCCGGCGGCACCGGTGGACACGTTTATCCGGCGCTCGCAGTCGCGCGTGCGTTGCAGGCAGAGGCGCGTGACGTTGTCTGGCTTGGCACGCATCGTGGTCTGGAGTCGCGCATCGTGCCCGCGGCCGGCATCGACATCGAGTGGATCAGCATCAAGGGTCTGCGGCGTAAAGGCGCGCTCGCGATCCTTATTGCTCCCCTACAAATCGGCTGGGCGCTGCTGCAGTCGCTTGCCGTCATTATTCGTCGCCGTCCCGCAGCGGTGCTCGGCATGGGTGGATTCGTTAGTGGACCGGGTGGTGTTGCCGCCTGGCTGACGCGACGTCCCCTTGTCATTCACGAGCAAAATGCTGCTGCGGGCATGACCAACCGTCTTCTGGCGCGTCTCGCCCGGGTTGTGCTGCAAGCCTTCCCGGGCAGTTTTAATTCTGGTGTCGATGCTGAAACCGTCGGCAACCCGGTGCGCGAGGATATCGCCGCCGTCGCTCCGCCGCACGAGCGGTACGCTAATCGCCAGGGTGCGCTGCGCGTTCTGGTACTCGGCGGCAGCCAGGGCGCACTCGCGTTGAACCGCAGCGTACCGGCTGCGCTGGCATTGCTTGACCCCGATGTACGGCCTGTCGTTCGTCATCAGTGCGGTGAGCGCACGCTGGATATTGCGAAGCAGGCGTATGACGAGCATGAGGTCGACGTCGAGTTGCTGCCGTTTATCGAGGATATGGCCGAGGCCTATGCCTGGGCGGACCTCGTCATTTGCCGTGCTGGTGCCCTTACTGTTGCCGAACTCTGTGCTGTGGGCGTACCGGCACTATTCGTACCGTACCCGGCCGCTGTGGACGATCACCAGACGGCCAATGCACGGCCGATGGCCGATGCCGGTGCAGGCCTGATCATTCCCGAGGCGGAACTCACACCTGAGCACCTGGCCGGCCTGCTGCGCGAGTGGTTGCAGTCGCGTGCCCAGTTGCAGCAACGGGCTGCGAAAGCGCGAGCGCTCTCTGTTCCGGACTCACTGAAGCGCATCACACAAATCTGCCTTGAGCAGGCAGGAGCAGTCGCATGATCAAGAAGATGCGCCGCATCCACAGTGTGCATTTCGTCGGTATCGGCGGCTCCGGCATGTCCGGCATCGCAGAGGTGATGCTGAGTCTCGGTTACGCCGTCCAGGGCTCCGATCTCAAGCGGAACAAACAGACACAGCGCCTTGAATCGCAGGGCGCTACCGTATTCATCGGCCACGCTGCCAACAACATTCGCGATGCTGACGCCGTAGTCGTTTCCAGCGCGGTCGATGAAACCAACCCCGAAGTGGCCGCGGCAAGAGAGGCACTCATGCCTGTCGTGAGCCGTGCAGAAATGCTCGCCGAGCTAATGCGTTTCCGATACTCGATTGCGGTCGCCGGCACACATGGCAAGACGACGACCACGAGTCTTGTCGCTACCGTCCTCGCAGAGGGCGGGCTGGACCCGACCTTTGTAATCGGCGGTCGTCTGAAGAGTGCCGATGCCAACGCACGCCTGGGTGAGGGCGAATACCTCGTCGCCGAAGCCGATGAGAGCGATGCATCATTTGTGCACCTGAAACCGATGGTGGCGGTCGTCACCAACATCGACGCCGATCACATGTCGACCTACGACGGCGACATCGAAAAGCTCAAGGCGAGCTTCATTGAGTTCCTGCACAACCTGCCGTTCTACGGACTGGCGGTTGTGTGCACCGACGATCCCGGCGTGAACGAAGTCCTTGGCGACATCGGTCGCTCGGTGACGACCTACGGTACCAACGAAGAAGCTGACATCCGCGCCGTCAATATCGAGTTCAACGAGAACACTACCGAGTTCGACGTCGTCCGATCGAGCAAGGTGGAGAAGAGCCTCGGTGATACGCAAAGCGTGCTCCAGTTCATGCACGTGAAACTGCGTCTGCCCGGCATGCACAACGTCAGGAACTCCCTCGCCGCAATTGCCGTGGCTGATGAACTGCAGATCGGCGATGCAGCCGTGATGACGGCCCTCGAAAAATTTGAAGGCATCGATCGTCGCTTCCAGAGCCTCGGCGAAATCCAGACAAGCGCCGGCAAGATCCTGCTGGTCGATGACTATGGGCATCACCCGACCGAGGTGGCAGCAACGCTGGCTGCGGCGAAGTCCGGCTACCCGGAACGTCGGGTGGTACTCGTATTCCAGCCGCATCGATACACGCGTACGCGGGATCTGATGGATGACTTCGCGTCCGTACTGTCAGAAGCCGATGC
>Ga0316201_10000821_pt1 | contig 19401 bp, 26 predicted proteins | sample CS6wburrow_MG_FD_204516 | JGI IMG/M metagenome (GOLD analysis project Ga0316201, IMG submission 204516) | Coastal sediment microbial communities from Delaware Bay, Delaware, United States - CS-6 worm burrow | ecosystem: Environmental > Aquatic > Marine > Coastal > Sediment | place: USA... | reverse complement strand
CCTTCCACTGACCACCGCCACACGGCCTTGAAACGGCGTCGTACGTTGGGTCAATGTCATACTGTCTTATATGTAACAGCCAATATCCGCGCACTGCGCCCGCGCGCCCGCGCACCCGCGCAACACTTTGATTTGAAACAGGGTATATCAGCACCAGCGATCGGCATGGTGCTTGCTTTCCATTCATGACCCTTTCGCAAAACACGGAGCAAACCCATGCCACTGGCGCAATACAAGGCAGACGGCCTGCTGTTCAACCAGAACTTCCTCGAAACTACCAGTACCGAGGGCCTCAGTGGTTACCGAGGCGAACTGGTACTGATCCAGGGTGAGATCGGCGACGACAAAGGGCACCACAAGCCTCCGGTTGCCGTCATGCGCGGCGTGGTGCTACTGGCAGGCGAAAAGATCAAACTGGTCATCGGCGCATTGGACGACATCGCCGAGCTGCCAATCTTTATCGAAAAATACAAGGCGGATTTCGACGAGGACATGCTCGCCCTGCTGTATGTAGTCAACATCGACGCACCGGCTCAGGTCGATATCGGCGACATCGAGTTTGTTCTGATTCCCTTGTTGCAGGGGGTGCCCTGGAACGAAGCGATGGACGAGCTTGCATTGGAAAAGAGCGATTTCAAGGGCCAGTCTGCTGCCGACAAGATCGTCACACTTTATGAGGAAATCAAAGGCTACAAACCCAAGTATGCCAATGCCTTGCTGGAGGACGTTGTGGCGTCAGCCACGGCCGTTAAACGCGAGGGATGGGGTGCCGTCTGATTTTGGTATGAAGCTGCACCTCGACTGGTCACTCTACCGTGGTGCCGGCCTGGGAGATACCTATGCAGACGTTCCCAGGACCGGCGGCATCCTTGCCAAGGCGGTTTCGGTCTGTACCAACAGCCGACAATTCGAGTCCGACGGGAAGGGCGTCATGTGCGCGAGCTACCGCGTTACCGCCAATCACGACCTTTCATCCCGTGGCCGGGTGCGGTTGCTCAAGGAAGCACTCAACCGACGCGAAGCACATTGCCGAACTACGGCTAAAGGCCTGTGGCTGCAACGCCACTGAACTCAAAGACTGGGGATACACTGCATGAAAACCACCGACAAAATCCGCAAGCAACTCGCTGATAATCCGCTGATTCTCTACATGAAGGGCACACCTACGCTGCCGATGTGCGGCTTCTCCTCCAAGGCTGCCGCTGCCCTCAAAGGCACCGGCTATGATTTTGCCTTCGTCGACGTCCTGATGAACCCACAGATCATGCAGGCGCTCCCGGAAATCTCCGACTTTCCCACCTTTCCCCAGTTCTTCATCCGGGGCGAGCTTATCGGTGGCAGCGACATCATCGAGGCGATGCTGGCCAATGGAGAGTTGCAACCGATGATCGAAACGGCATTGGATTCGGAATCAACATGAACGCCGAAGACATCGTCGCACGCATACTAGCCGCCATACCAGGCGCCAGGGTCGAGACGGAGGGCAGCGACTGCAGCTTCTCGGTCCGCGTCGTCAGCCAGGTGTTCGAAGGTCAGAATCTGCTGCAGCGGCAGCGGCCGATCCTGGCCTTGTTCAAGGAGGAAATCTCGGCGGTCACGTTGCACGCGCTTTCGATCGATGCCAAGACCCCGGATGAAGCCGCGTCCTGATCAACCTGACAGCGATTCGCCCTTATCGTTTCGTGCTAACCGCCGCATCGCCCTCCCGCGTTCCTGAACGGCGATCCAATCGCGCAGTTCACTGAGAAAGAAGTGTCGGTTGTCTTCATAGGCGAAGTGCCTGACCGTATCTGGGTCCCTGTCCAGATAGCGCTGCGCCATAACGACGTACATCTTGGGTACCAGAAGATTGATATCCGCGTCGACAACCAATAGGCGTACAACCTGGCGGAAAAGTAGGGCAAAGCGCCCGCCATATTCGCGTTCTCGACCATTGAAATCACGCAACTGTTCTTCATAGGGTTCGAATAGCTTTAGGTAGGCATCAAGGTCGATGACCTGGAAGTCTGAATTCTTTGGGGCCATCAGAATCAACGCAACAAGCGGAATTTCAGGGTTACGCCAGCTCGCTCATGCACTCCTGCAACATCTTGCGATACTGGTCACAGTAGTAGTCAAGCGCCTGCGCACGATTTTCGGCGCTGCCATCGGTCTCGTAGAAGAAGTGGGCGTTGTACCGTGCCGCCGCGTACATGAAGACGGCACTTAGAAAGGGCATGGCCCAGTCCTCGCTGAGTTCATTGGCCAAGTTAATGAACTCGTCCGCCACCTCGTGAAAATCCGTTTCCTGCACTGCGACTCTCCGGTTGTTATCTACGCTCGGCGGCGCGCCAGCTCAAGCAAGTTCACCGCCTGGGATCGGCAATCGGCCTGAATTTTGGCATCGAGTGCCGACAACCACCGCTTTGGGATCGCGGCGGTACCGTACAAGGCACCGGCGATCATCCCTGCGATAGCGCCCGTGGTATCTGCATCGCCACCCCGGTTGACCACGTCGATCAGGGTCTGTTCAAAGCCGTGGTTGCTAAAAAGCCCCTGGAAGACCACCTGCAGGGTTTCGACAATCCAGCCACTCGGGTTCTCGGCGCGACGGCGATCAAAGCGGTATTGCGGATACCGGGCGATCAACTGTTCGGCATGCAACCGCAGGGCCTCGCGACCGGCGCCATGCAGCGCCGAAATCACCATGCGCAACACCGCCTCGCTACCGGCGTCCGCAACGTCGCTATTGTGCGTCACATGCGCCTGGCGGCGCGAGGCCTCGACCAGTTCGGCATCGCTGCTGAAGCAATGGCTCAATGCGATAGGCAGGCAGCGCATACATGCGCCATTGCCGGCATTGTGATCGTCGTGGACGACAACCGGCTCGCCGGTGCGCCGATAGTGTGAAATGCCACGGCGCACAGTATTGCCGATATCCACTGGCTTGCTTCGCATCCATTCACTGAACGCTGCCGCGACTGCGTGCGAATCGACGCAGCCACGCTCGATGATCGAACGCCCCAGCGCCAGACTCATCTCCGTATCATCCGTGACCCGTCCTGCTGCCAGCTTCAACCAGCCTCCACCGGTCAAATCACGATGGATTCCATGAAACTGGCGGATCTCGCGCGGCGTCATGAACTCCGTAGTTGCGCCGAGCGCGTCACCGATAGCAAGACCCAGATAGGCGCCCAGCGCGCGATCGGGCAAATCTTGATCCGCTTTATACTCAGCTTCTGAGACCGCTGCCGTGGATACCTCATCGCGCATGGATTCAATCTTCCGGACCAAAGCACTGGGCATAGTCGACGCACACCTCGCAGCTGGGGGCCCGACAGGTGTAGATTCCTTCAGTTTCGCACAGTTGCTTGTACAGGAACTTCTTCCACTTCATGTCGCGATTGTTTCGTGCCGCTAAAGGGGCGAAGTTCTCCATCATCAGCCGAGAAAGGTCGGCTCGCGACCACAGCCCGAGGTCTTGCCACAGGTGGTCGTTGCCCAGGCAGCCGGCGGTCACTATGTCCGCCATCAGGGCCTGCGTGTCGCTGCCGCCGCTCAGGTTCTGCATCAGCAGCTGGTGAAGATCGTCGACCTCGTCGCGTCGTCTTGGATCGATCGACAGGCCAATACCCGGTAAAACATCGGGAGGAAGACCGGGGAAATGCTTGTTCAGCATGCCATGGAAACGCGCCTCGCTCAGCCCCAGCCAAAGCGGCATCGCCCCATACCCGAGCGCCCACGAAGCCAAGATTTGCGCCAGGGTCTCCTCGACCGGATCACCCTGGCGCACAGCCATCAAGCCGTCATAAATATCCTGTGGCGTAACACTTGATGCCGCCGCTGTGGTCATTGTGCTTCGTACTCCACGACCACGTCTTCATCACGGGGAATGAACTGGCATGCCAGACGCCACTCGCTGGGCAGATCGTCGACGATCATTTTCTCCATCTCTTCCTTGGAGATCTTGCCCAGCTCGCGCAGCACGCGTTTTTCCTTTTCCTCGAGATGGTAGCCCATCGGCTGACTGTCACCGATGTACTTCACCTTGATCGCACAGCTGCCACAATCACCCTCACCACAGTCGAAGGCGATGGGTATCTTGTTGGTCTTGGCGATCTTGAGAACGGTTTCTGTGAAACTGCCGGCCACCGCGTAAACGGTCTTGTCCTTGTAGTTCGGATTGCTGAATGTGATTAAAGGCATGATGGTTTCCCTATTACTTCAGGTGAATGATTGGGTATCAGGCTGGCTTGACCTTACAGTCGCCGATGATCTGCGCCTGGCAGGCCAATCGATCGTGACGGCTGGCCATGTTTTCCTTGAGCACCTTCTCTTCGAGCACGGATGGCTCCGTCAGGTTGTTCCAACCCTCTTCGACATGCATCATGCAGGTCCCGCAGTCACCCTCGCGGCAACCGTAAATGATGCCGGCACCGATCTTTTCGGAGACCTCTATGACCCGCGTACCAGCCGGCACGTTGACCGTCTGCTCGATGTCTTCAAACGTAATCTTGGCTTTGGCCATGACTTTCCCCTTCTGCTAGCGTTGACAAATAATTTGGTTGCTCAGGCCAAGTCGGCAAAGTCGATCACGTCTTTTTTCTGACTCTTGCCCATCAGGACCTCAGCGATCTGCCGTCCGAATGAACGGCACTCTTCCAGTTCTTCCTCGGTTGGGATCAGCTTCACCCGCACCCCCTGTTGTGGAATATGCATCTTCAGCCCGCGCATGCGATCCTCGATCATGCGCACTGCCTCGCCGGACCAGCCGTAGGAGCCGAATGCCGCACCCAGCTTGCCCTTGAGGTTCACCACCGCCAGCGATGACAGCAGGTCCCAGACGGGCTTGACCGCATCCCCGTTGATCGTCGGGGAACCGAACAGCAGCGCGTCCGCTTCCTCGATCAGGTCCACGAACGGATCGGTCTCACCACCCTGCAGGTCGTACAGCGACACGCGCACACCATCGATCTCACCCGCACCTTCACTAATGGCTTCGGCCATGCGCGCGGTGTTGCCGTAGGAGCTCATGTAGAAAACGATCATCGACTGGTCTTCGTCACCGATACCGCATGTCAGCGCCGAGGTCGAAAGCTCACGGTAATGGGTCACGTAGCGGCGCGGGCGCTCGCGCAGGATCGGTCCATGAGTCGGTGCTACCTGCCGTAGCTGCAGCGGCTCGATGAGCTTGAGCGCATCCATCACGTGCTTTTTGAACGGACGCATGATGTGCGCGTAGTAGTAATCGAAAGAGAAACGGAAGTCGCCGACCAGGTCGTTGAACAGGCGCTTGTCGCAATAATGGCAGCCGAAAACGTCGCCGGAGAACAGCACACCCTCCTCCTGCAGAAAGGTGCACTGTGTATCGGGCCAGTGCAGGAAGGGTGTGTGCAGAAACTCCAGGGTGCGATCCCCGAGGCTGACCGTGTCGCCGGTGTTTACGGTGGTGTACTGCAGGTCTTCGTCGGCGTGTAATAACGCCTTTAGCATGGATGTCGCGCGCTGTGAGATGTAAAGGCGCGCCTGCGGGGCGCGGCGCATCAACTCCGGAAGGGCGCCACTGTGATCGGGCTCCAGATGGTTGAGCGCAATCACCTTGATCTCGCTGTAGTCCACCTCGGATTCGAGACGGGCGAAGAACTCGTCGCTGAAATTCTCTTTGACGGTGTCGATCACCGCCACGCCATCGCTGCCCTTGACCAGGTAGGAGTTGTAGGTGGTGCCGTTGGCTGTCGTGAGGATGATGTCGAAATTGCGCAAAGTGGGATCGAGTGCACCTACCCAGAACACCCCGTCGGCGAATTCGACCGCGTGGCGATGGGCGGAGACATCGATATCGGTACTCATGCCGGCGTTCCACACTCGGACTGCGAAGCATCTATCGGGCAGGACTGCAGGTCCTCGCCCGGGTCGAGTTGCACGCCGAGCGCCGCCAGCACAGGCCCATCGACATAGCCCGACTGGCGCATCTCATCCAGCTGCAGCAAGGGGCGGCGGATCAACAGCGGGTCGGCCAGCATCAACTGCAACGCCTGATCCTCGGTGCAGGCATGGATATCTACGGCGCCGGCCTTCACCGCCGGGGCACTGAGATTGAACCACTCGGCTATGGGGGTCGTTCCGAAGAACGGGCGCAGACTGCTCGGCGTCCAGGGTTCGCTGAGCAGGTCACGTACCTGCAACGCTATCCCCAGGCCGCTGAGCTCGGCTTTCTGCCGCCGGTTACCGACGCATCCGGGCTTTTCATAGAAAATCAGTGCCATTGTACGTCACGGTCTGCGTTGTCCGTAAAGGCTCATCAGCAACGCCGAGTTGCGTCTCCACGCCCTTTGGGAGACATGCAGGTTGCGGGGCTTTTCGCCCACGTCCGGCGCCTGATAAACGCGCCGCACGCTGGCTAACAGGCGCCGCCCGAATCGCGCCAACACCGGCGTCGGTGCCACCGCCAGGCGGTACTTTTCTGCGCTGAATGCCACTGCCATATCTGACCTCCAAACCTGAAACCTGTCTCCGATGAGTCCTTCTTAAGCAAGCGAGAAGACGCCAACCTTCAACGCGCCTGCATCTCCGCCATTGCCTCGGCCATGCGCTCAGGCGGAATGCCGGTGAGTGAACCCGGCGGGTTTGCCATCTCGCCAACCGGGTTGAGGATGGCGCCCTCGATCGGGCAGACGCTGCCGCACTGCGCATCGGCGTAATCGCCTTCACACTCGGTGCATTTCTTCGCATCGATGCGGAAGTGAGGGTGTGCCTCATGGATTGCGTTGCTCGGGCACAGTGGCTCACAGGCCCAGCAGTTGACGCAGCTCTCTACAATCTCGTATGCCATTGCGGTTTCTCCTCTGCTCAGGCGCCGATTCGCGCGGTGGCTATGGGCTCGATCTTTTCGGGCAGCCCCTTCTCGATCATCTCCGCGTAAACGGCGGCTACCGCATCTTCGATGGGTTCCATGGCATGCTCGCCGTTCGGCGCGATGCCGGCCTGTTCAAGCTGCTCCCAGGGCTCGTAGCCGATCTTGGAGCACAACACCGCCTCGCAGCCCTCGAGCGTGCGGATGGTTTTTTGCAGCACGGTCTCGCCGTCGCCACAGGTGTCGCCGCCTTCGCAGTACAGTTCGACCTTGCGATGGCCGATGAAACGCACGTCGGTCGGCGAGGCCTCGTAGACCAGGAACTCCTTTGCATGACCGAAGTGCTGGTTGATAACGCCGCCGCCGCTGGTGGCGACCGCCATCAGCACCGGGCGTGCCTCTTTCTTCTGCTTGCCGATGGAAGAAAGGGCGATGAAGCTCTCGCCGGTATTCTTGCGCTGCGCCTCCAGGGTGGCCAACGCGGCCGCCTGATACTCGGCGCGCTCTTGCATGGCCGCCTCGTAGTCGATGTGCATGTCCTCGACCTTGTCCATGGTGAACTCGTCACCGCGGTCCTCGCCGAGCATCCCTACCGCGTCGGCTCGGCACTGGCGGCAATGGCGCATCATGTTCATGTCGCCGGCGCACTTGTCCTGCAGCGCCTGCAGTTCATCGTGGGTCGGGCCACGCTGACCCATCACGCCGTAGAAAGTGCCGTGCTCGGCCTCGGCAATCAGCGGCATCACATTGTGCAGAAAGGCGCCCTTCTCCTTGACGATCTTGCTGACCTCTTCGAGGTGCTCGTCGTTCACGCCTGGGATCATCACCGAGTTCACCTTCACCAGGATGCCTTTGGCAGTGAGCATCTCCAGGCCCTTCTGCTGTTGCTCGATGAGGATCTTCGCGCCCTTCTTGCCCTTGATGCGGCGGTTGTTCCAGAAGATCCATGGATAGATCTTGGCGCCGATCTCCGGGTCCACGCAGTTGATCGTGATGGTCACGTGGTCGATGTTATGTTTGCTCAGCTCATCGACCTGCTCCGGCAATGACAGGCCGTTGGTGGACACGCACAGCTTGATGTCAGGCGCCTTCTCAGTGAGCTGGCGGAAGGTCTCGAAGGTACGTTCCGGATTGGCCAGGGGATCACCTGGTCCGGCAATGCCCAACACCGTCATCTGCGGGATATTGGCCGCCACTGCCATCACCTTCTTGACCGCCTGATCCGGGCTCAGCAGTTCGGAGACGACGCCGGGACGCGATTCATTGGCGCAGTCGTATTTGCGATTACAGTAATGGCACTGGATATTGCAGGCCGGCGCCACGGCCACGTGCATGCGCGCAAAGTGATGATGGGCGTCCTCGGAATAACAGGGATGGTCCTGCACCTTCTGGCGGATGCTGTCCGGCAGATGCGACAACTGGTCGCTGCTGCCACCGCACCCGGAGGAACTGCAGCCGCCGCCAGTTGCCTGACTCGCATCCTGACCGATTACCGTCAATTCCATCACTTGCCTCCACGAGCTGTCCTGAGGGGTTACGAAAGGAGGACTGCAAGGGGCGTGCCGGGTTTAGGAATCGCCGTTACTCATTGTTTTGGCAAATGAATTTCCACACGGCATGGAGGTTTGTCGGGTTGGCAACAGCACAATCGACGGCAGATGTGCGATTGGCGACATTCAAGTGGGTTCGCTCAGATCTGACGCACCTTGATGTTCAGCGTCTGGATACGGTAGCCGATCTGCCGGGGTGTCATGCCCAGCAGTCGAGCCGCCTTGGCCTGTACCCAGCCGGCCTGCTCCAAGGCAGCGACGACACGTTCGCGCTCGTCCAGGTCCGGGTCATCGAGATCGACACGACTTGCTGGGCTCGGACTGCTGCTGACACTGCTGCCCTCGATACCGGTCATGCTGATCTCGCGGGTACCAATGGTCCCGGCTTCGCTCATCACTGCCGCACGCTCCAGACAGTTCTCCAACTCGCGCACGTTACCCGGCCAGTCGTAGCCCATCAGGGCGCGCAGTGCCCCGTCGTCGATGGACAGATCCCTGCCCTGGCCTCTGGCAATCTTGCCAATCAGGAATCGAGCCAGATCAGGGACATCTTCCACACGCTCACGCAAAGAAGGCATCTGGATTGGCATCACATTGAGGCGGTAGTAAAGATCCTCGCGGAAACTGCCCTCCTTGACCTCGCCTTCCAGATTTTTGTTGGTGGCGGCAACCACGCGCACATCGACTTTCTGGGTCTTGGTGCCACCGATGCGTTCGAACTCGCCCTCCTGCAACACGCGCAACAGTTTCGCCTGGAATGCCGGCGTAATCTCGCCGATCTCATCCAGAAAAATGGTGCCGCCATGCGCCTGTTCGAAGCGCCCCTTGCGTTGGCTTATCGCACCGGTAAATGCGCCTTTCTCGTGTCCGAACAACTCGGACTCCAGCAAGGTATCGGGCAGCGCAGCACAGTTGAGCTTGATGAATGGCCCGCTGGCGCGCGGCGAATTGTAGTGGATGGCGTTGGCTACCAGTTCTTTCCCGGTCCCGGATTCACCACGCACCAGCACCGTTGTATTCCACTTGGCAACCTGGCGCACCTGCTCGAACACAATCTCCATGCTGCGCGTGTGTCCGACCATGCTGGAGAAGCCATGTTCACCGCGCATCTTGCGGCGCAGGCAGTCCCGCTCGGTCTTCAGTTCCTGCTGGGCATCTTCCACCTTGCGAGCAAGACGCACGCTCTGCCCGACCAGGTTGGCCACCATCTGCAGGAAGCGCTCGTGCATATTGAGCGCACCCAGGTCTTCGCCAGGCTGCGCCGCCAACACCCCCGCTGTCTGGGCGCCGATCTTGATAGGCACACCGACAAACGGCAGCTGTCCATCGTACAGGCCGAGCCGGTCGAGAAAACGCTCGTCTTCGGCAATACGGCGCAACACCAGCGGCTGACCGCGTTCCAAGATGGTTCCCACCACACCCTCACCGGACCGGTAACGTACCGGGCCGAGCGATGTCGGACCCTCATGCAGGGCACTGACCAGCAGATCTCCACTTTCCTCATCGAGTAGACTGATCATTCCGTGTCGCATGTCGCTGCCGTCGTCCAACACACTCAGGACCTCGCGGAGCGTCTGGCGGAAATCCAGCGAGCGGCTCAGCACCTGGCTGACACGGTAAAGGGTTTCCAGCTCGCGCTCCAACAGCGCATCCGTGGTGTCGTCCCTGTCAATTCGTTCGCGGTACTCGTAAGGCATCATGGCGCACCTCCGGCCCCGGATTCGTAAGGCAGTCGGACAAAGACGCGACAACCGCCGACAAAGTGGCGATCAATCTCAATGCTGCCGCCGTGGCTGATTGCCACCTCCTGCGCCATGGTCAGTCCCATGCCGGCATGACCCCGCGAATCTGCCCATCCGCAATAAAAGGGCTCGAAGGCCTTGAGGATCGCTGTCTCGGGGATACCCATGCCGTTGTCCATGACCGCGATCAGCACCTCGTCGTTTTCCTCGCGTGTCTCGAGACGCATCTCTCGGTAGTCACGTCCAGACTCGTTGAGCGCCTGCACCGAGTTGTCGATCAGGTATTTGAGCAGCCCGCGCAGTGCATTCGGCCGCCCGGTCAGAGACGGCAATACAGACGCGGCACGCCAGTCGACCACCACGCCCGCCGCCAGCAGGCTGTCGGTGGACAACCGCAGCACCTCGTGCAGCAGCTCGTTCATATTGACGTTCGCTGTCTGCTCGGTGCGCGGGCCGGGAAGTGCGTTGTGCAGGCTTTCTATCGCCTCTTCACCGGTATCCAGGGCTTGGCGCAGCACGGGTCCCATGTTGGAGCAATCACCACCGCTGCCGGACATGCTCATGGCCGCCTTGATGATGTTGATCGGCGCCTGCAGTTTAAACAGCGAGGCCGAGATGGCCTCGCGCATGGTCTGCACCATCTGCTGCTCGGCCATGTTGGCCCGGATCATGTTCAGCCTTGCCTCAACGATGCGGTTGCGGCTCTCGGTGATCTCGTTGGCAATCAACAGCAGGCAGCACCGCTCCGCTTCTTCACCGGTTTGGAAAAAGCTGCGCGCCTCATCGTTGAGGTCGACGATGCGCACACCGGAGCAGGAGAACCAGCGCGGCGATTGCGCGCCACGGGCCTCCAGGCGGACCTCCACATTGGTGAAGCCCTCGCCCACCCCACACACATGGCTCAGATCCAGGCCGATCTGCTGCCGCAGGGCATCGAGGAACAGCCTCAATGGCTCTTCGCCCAGGTCACCAATCAGTGCCTTGTAGGCATGATTGTCTAGCAGCAGCGTACCGTCGCCGTCGATCATGGCGACCACCATGGGCGCGGCATCCAGCGCTGCCTCGGTGAGCTTTTTCTGGAACGCCAGGCGCTGCTCGAGGGCGTGCAGCTCCGTGATGTCACGATGCATGCCCAGGTAATAGGCAATCCGCCCGTCTGAATTCAGGACCGGGGATATGCTCAATTCGGCCAGGTACTCGTCGCCACCCTTGCGGTTGTTCACCAGGGTGCCACGCCACACCTTGCCTTCATTGATCGTCTTCCACAGATCCTGGTAGATGGCCATCGGCGTGGACTTGCTGGACAGCATCGACTGGTTCTTGCCAATGACATCGTCACGCGAGTAGCCCGTGAGTTTCTCGAAAGCCGAGTTGGCATAGAGGATCCGCGCGTTGGGGTCGGTGATCGAGATCGCAACCGGGGCCTGCTCCACGGTCTCGAGGAACAGCTTCGGCGGTAGAAAGCTGTTGTCTCCGAGCAGGTCGAACGCCTGGATAATCTCGTGCGGCGTGCCTTCCGGTGGCGATGCCAGGAAACGACTGATCGCATCGATCACTTCGCCATAGGCAGTGGCGGCTTGTCTCTTCGACATGTCTTCGCGGCCCTTTTCAACCCGTTCTCGCAACGTTCAGAAAGAGTGGCTGCAAAAACCGCACCAACCATGCGGGCTCGCTGTTTTGGTGGTGTTGCTGACATGTCGACAACGCGTTTGTAGGCGCCGCGACAAAGGTCCCGACAGTGTTTGTCGCAAACCCCACAATTCTCGACCCGGCCGCATCCTGGCCCGTGTCGCAGGTATCACAAGCCGGCACCGATCAATGTTGCTTCCGCTATTAATTTCAGCCGTTTAGGCCGTATTTCGAAGAACTGATCGAAAGTTGTTCGAGTGGGGGAAACAGGCTTGGCATATTTCCTGATAGGAAGCAGGTAATTCAAAGCTCGCGCAAAGGGCCATGGAGTACCTGCTCATCATTCTGTCGACCGCGCTGGTCAACAACGTCGTCCTGGTGAAGTTCCTTGGGCTATGCCCGCTGATGGGCGTTTCGAACAAGCTTGACTCGGCATTGGGCATGGGCCTGGCCACCACCTTCGTGCTCACACTCGCGGCGTTTGCAAGCTGGCTGCTGGAGTTTTTCGTGCTCGGCCCGCTCGACCTGGGCTTCCTGCGCATTCTAACGTTCATCCTGGTCATCGCCGTGGTCGTGCAGTTCACCGAAATGGCCGTACGCAAGACCTCGCCGGCGCTGTACCAGGTGCTGGGCATCTTCCTGCCCCTGATCACAACCAACTGCGCCGTGCTCGGCGTGGCACTGCTCAACGTTCAGCAGGAAAACAACCTGCTGGAAAGCCTGCTGTACGGCTTTGGCTCCGCCCTGGGATTCACCCTGGTCCTGGTGATGTTCGCGGGACTGCGTGAGCGCCTGGCACTGGCCAACGTGCCGGCGGCGTTTGCCGGCTCACCCATCGCCTTCCTGGTTGCCGGCCTGCTATCGCTGGCATTCATGGGCTTCGCCGGCCTCACCACGCAGTAAGGACAAACCCATGCTTAGCGCCATCCTGATCATTGCACTGCTGGGAATCCTGATGGGCACCGCACTTGGCTTCGCGGCGAAGTTCTTTGCCGTGGAGGGCAACCCGCTCAAGGACGAGATCGAGGAGCTGCTGCCGGGCTCACAGTGCGGCCAGTGCGGTTACCCGGGTTGCAGCCCGGCTGCCGAGGCTGTGGTCAATAGCGAAGCCCCGGTCACCATGTGCCCGCCCGGCGGCAAGGCGCTTGCGGAGGCGCTCGCGGAAAAGATGGGCGTGAGCATCGACCTGTCCGCCGTCGAGGAAAAGGAACCCGTGGTGGCCTTTGTGCATGAACACCTGTGCGTGGGCTGCACCAAGTGCTTCAAGCGTTGCCCCACCGATGCGATCGTCGGCGGTCCCAAACAGATACATGCGGTGTTCGGCGATGCCTGCACCGGCTGCGAGAAATGTTACGAGGTGTGCCCGACCGAGTGCATCGAGATGCGCCCGATTCAGGCAACCCTCCAGACCTGGTACTGGCCGATGCCGGTGAAGGCGGCCTGAAATGCGATTATTCCGTATCCGCGGGGGAGTCCATCCCGACGACCAGAAGACACTCAGCGCCGGGCAGGCGATCGAAAACCTCCCGATGCCACCACTGCTGCACATTCCCCTGCAGCAACACATCGGCGCACCGGCCGAGCCCTTGGTCAAACGTGGTCAACTCGTGCGCAAAGGCCAGCTGCTCGCGCGCAGTCAGGGCATGATCTCGGCACCTGTGCATGCCCCGACTTCGGGCCGTGTCATGGGCATCGGAGGTTACCCGGCACATCATGCGTCGGGACTGCTGGTGCGAACCATCACCCTGAAACCGGATGGTTACGACGAGTGGGACGACGACTGCGAAGGTGTGCCCGACCCCTTCACCCTGGCACCGGAAGAGATCGCCAGACGGGTCGCACAGGCGGGTATCGTCGGCATGGGTGGGGCCACCTTCCCCTCGGCGGTAAAACTCAACCTTCGCAAGCGTTACGCACTCCACACCCTGGTGATCAACGGCGCCGAGTGCGAGCCCTACCTGACCTGTGACGACCGTCTGATGCGCGAGCGCGCCGAAGACGTACGCGACGGCGTGCTGCTTATGGCGCGGGCGCTGGGCGTGGAGAAGATCCTTTTTGCGATCGAGAACAACAAGCCCCAGGCCCAGCAGTGCATGCGCAACGCAGCCAGGAGCTGCCCAGAGCTTCGGGTGGTCGGCCTGCCTACCCGCTACCCGATGGGTTCGGAAAAACACCTGGTGCAGACCCTGGTGGGCAAGGAAACACCAGCGCGCGGTCTCACTGCCGACATCGGCGTCGTGGTCCACAACGTCGCCACCGCCGCTGCTGTCCACGACGCACTGCGCCACGGTAGACCACTGATCTCACGCGTCGTCACCGTGACCGGCGGCGCAATCAGGCAGCCACGTAATCTGCATGTGCCGATCGGTACTCCGCTCGACCACTTGGCCAAGTACTGCGGCGGCTTTCACGACGAACCTGCAAAGCTGATCAGCGGCGGCCCGATGATGGGGCAACCGCTGCCCAGCCTGCGGGTACCGGTGATCAAAGGAAGCAACGGCCTGTTGGCTCTGAGCAAAGATGAAGTACGCAGCCAGGTCGAAATGCCTTGTATTCGCTGCGCCAGTTGCGTCAACGCCTGCCCGTGCGGCCTGGTACCGCTCAACATGGCCGCACACATCCGTGCCGGCAGCCTGGAGTCCTCGGTCGATCTGGGCCTGCTCGACTGCATCGCCTGTGGGTCCTGCGCCTATGTGTGCCCCTCGCATATACCGCTCGTGCAGTACTTCAACTATGCGAAGGGTGAACTGGCTGCGCGGCAGCGGGCGCAACACAAGCAGGGCGAGACCAAGCGCCTGATCGAGGCCCGAACCGAGCGCATGGAGGCCATCAAGAAGGCCAAGCGCGAGGCCATGGCAAAGCGCAAGAAAGAGATGGCGGCGAAGAAAGCAGCCGAAGCCGCAAAAGCCGAGGCAGCGGAGGCCTGAGTATGCACGAAGCACCCCTGCTTGGCGGCCCCTACGCCCACGAGAAGGTCAGCATCAGTCGCACCATGCTGTGGGTCATGCTGGCCCTGCTGCCGGCCACTGCGTTCGGCCTGTTCCAGTTCGGCTGGCCGGCGATCTTCCTGTTCCTGGTCACCGTGATCAGTGCCGTGGTCGCCGAATCGCTATCGCTGTGGATCATGAAGAAGCCACAGAAACTCTTCCTGCTGGATGGCTCGGCGCTACTCACGGGCTGGCTGCTGGCGATGACCCTGCCGCCCTGGGCGCCCTGGTGGATCGGCGTGGTGGGCGCCCTGCTGGCGATCGTGATCGGCAAGCAGGTATTCGGCGGCATCGGCCAGAACCTGTTCAACCCGGCGATGGTCGCGCGGGTCGCGCTGCTGATCTCTTTTCCACTGGAGATGACGCTGTTCAGTTCGCCGCAGCCCTTATTCTCGGTCGGCGCACCGGATCTGCTGGAGAGTCTGGAGATCACCTTCGGCAGCGCGGGGCAGATCGACGCGGTGACCAGCGCTACCCCGCTTGGCCACGTCAAGACCGAACTCAGCCGAGGCCTCACGGTCGACGAGGCGCTCGGGGGAACCGATACCTTGTGGCAGCTGGGTCTCGGCACCGCCACCGGAAGTCTGGGCGAGATTTCCGCCGTGTTGTTGCTGGCCGGTGGGCTGTTACTGATCTACCTGCGCATCATCACCTGGCACATCCCGATCGCGATGCTCGGCACCCTGGCACTGCTGGCCGGCATGTTCCACCTGATTGACCCGGCCAGTTACAGCAGCCCGCTCTTTCATCTCTTGTCAGGTGCGGCCATCCTCGGCGCCTTCTTCATCGCCACGGACCTGGTCACATCACCGGTCTCGATCCGTGGCCAGCTGTTATTCGGTGCCGGCTGCGGTGCACTGGTGTACATCATCCGCACCTTTGCCGGATACCCCGAGGGTGTGGCGTTTGCCATTTTGCTGATGAACGCCTGCACCCCACTGATCGACCATTACCTCAAGCCACGCGTCTATGGCAGAGACCGCAGCGGCGAACCGCTGAACTACGCGGACGAGGACGGTGAGGCATGAGCAACACCGCACCGGCATTCCGCAACCGCATCAGCTACCAGGCGCTCCTGCTCGGCGGCTTCTCGTTCATCGCAACCGCCCTGTTGGTGCTCGGCAACCTGGCCACAGTCGATGCGATCGAGGAGCGCATGCGCGAAGACCTGCGCGCCTCGCTGTCGCAAGTAATCCCCGCCTCGGTCCATGACAACGACCTGCTGGCCAATCCACTGGCGTTCGAAGATGACAACGGCCGACCATTGACAGTCTACCGGGGCACCGAGGGCCTGGAGGTCAGGGCCGTTGCCTGGGAGATCGTCGGCAAAGGCTATGCCGGAGATATCCGCCTCATTCTCGGCATTGCCGCCAACGGTGACGTGCTGGGCGTACGCGTACTGTCGCATACAGAGACACCGGGCCTGGGCGACAAGATCGAGGCCTCGCGTGATGACTGGATACTCGGCTTTGATGGCCTGTCGCTGGGCAACCCGCCGATCGATCGCTGGAAGGTGGACAAGGACGGTGGGCAATTCGACGCCTTCAGCGGCGCCACCATCACTCCGCGCGCGGTGGTGGCGGCAATCCGTGACGGCCTGGAGTTCTTCAAGCGGCATCGCACCGCATTGGTCAGCCCGGTCGTGATCACCACCCCGGCACTGTCGCAGGAGTCAGCACAATGAGCACCGATTACAGGCGTTTGACGAAAGACGGTCTATGGGACAACAACATCGTGTTCGCGCAGGCACTTGGCCTGTGCCCGCTGCTGGCCGTCACGGGCACCGCCAGCAACGGTCTGGGCATGGGTCTGGCCTCGACGGCGGTATTCATCGTATCGGCCCTGATGATTTCCTTGCTGCGAGATGTCATCACCCCGCAGGTGCGTATCCCGATCTTCGTGTTGATCATCGCGGTTCTGGTGACCCTGGTGGACATGAGTATGAACGCCTGGGTACATGACCTGCACAAGGTACTCGGCCTGTTCATCCCACTGATCGTTACCAACTGCGCGATCCTCGGTCGCGCCGAGGCATTCGCCTCGCGCAACCGCGTGCTGCCGGCCGTCGTCGACGGCGTCATGATGGGCCTGGGTTTCACCCTGGCACTAGTAGCATTGGGCGCAGCCCGCGAGATGCTCGGCAGCGGCACCCTGTTTGCCAATGCCGCACTGTTGCTCGGCGACTGGGCAGCCTCCCTCGAACTGCGGCTGATCGCCGACTACAAAGGTTTTCTGCTGATCATCCTTCCACCGGGCGGATTCATCGTGCTGGCATTCCTGCTGGCTGGAAAACGCCTGATCGATCGTGCGCTGGCCGCACGCAAGGAAGCCGTTGCCGGCGAACCGGCCGGCGCCTAGGAGAAACCGTTATGAACGTGGGCGTGGCGTATGCCGACAAATTCAAGCGAGTCTGGCTGAAGCTGGAAGTGCCGGACGACAGTACCGTGCGCGATGCCATCGAGCATTCAGGCATCCTGGAACAATTTCCAGAAATCGACCTGGAGACTCAGAAGGTCGGCATATTTGGCAAGTTGACCAAGCTCACCGCCAGGGTTTCCGAAGGCGAACGCGTCGAGATCTATCGCGAGATCACCGCCGACCCCGAACTTGTCGAACGACGCGATACCTAGCCATTGAACTCCATCCGGTACTTGTCATGCATCGTCTCACCTTTATGTTATCGATATTCCTGATCTGTACCTCGGCGACCGCAGCCCAGGTGAAGCTGGCCGTGGCCGCCAACTTCACCGCGCCGATGCGTGAGATCGCCGCACGCTTCGCCGAGGCGACCGGACATCAGGCGCTGGTGAGCTATGGGTCGACGGGCAAGCTGTACGCGCAGATCCGCAACGGCGCACCCTTTCATGTCTTTCTTGCAGCCGACCGGGAGCGTCCAAGGCTGGTGTACGAATCCGGCCTCGGCGGTGAACCAAAGACCTATGCCATCGGCAGGCTCGTGCTCTGGAGCCACGACGCCGAGTTGATTGAAGGCAGCGAGGCACTCGGGGCGGGCGAATTCGCCAGAATCGCCATTGCCAACCCCAAGACGGCACCCTACGGCAGCGGGGCGTTGCAGATCCTCGAGACGCTTGGCGTTAAAGATCAACTCAAGCGCAAGCTCGTCAAAGGAGACAACATCGCCCAAACCTACCAGTTCGTGATGACCGAGAACGCCCAGCTCGGCTTCGTCGCCTTGTCGCAGGTTACCGGCAGCTCCGACGGGTCTTCCTGGGTACCCCCGCAGTCAATGTACGACCCGCTTCATCAGGACATGGTGCTGCTCACCCAAGGCAGCACAAATCCCGCTGCCCTCGCCTTCGTCGACTTTCTGCTCGGTGACGAGGCACAGCAGATTGCACGGCGCTATGGCTACGGTACGGACTGACATCCAATGCCAGCCGGAAGGCCCAGGCGATTAAGATGGTCATCGACTGGCAGCCGGTTTGGCTCACACTCAAGCTCGCCTCGCTGACGACAGCGATCCTGCTGCTGCTCGGTACACCCCTCGCCTGGTGGTTGGCGCATACCCGCTGCCTCTGCCGTGACTGGATAGGCGCCATCGTCGCGCTACCACTGGTGCTGCCGCCCACGGTCCTCGGCTTCTACCTTTTGCTCATGCTCGGTCCACAGGGGGCAATCGGCAAAGCAACGTCTGCTCTGGGCCTCGGCACCCTACCCTTTACCTTCGCCGGCCTGGTCGTCGGCTCCGTACTCTACTCGCTGCCCTTTGTCGTGCAGCCGGTGCGCAACGCCTTTGAGGCAATGGGCAACCGTCCCATGGAAGTCGCGGCAACGCTGCGCGCGAGGCCACTCTTCGCCTTCATGACCATCGCCCTGCCACTCGCACGACCCGGCCTGCTGACCGGGGCGGTACTCGGGTTCGCCCATACCGTCGGCGAGTTTGGCGTGGTGTTGATGATCGGTGGCAACATCCCCGGCGAGACCAAGGTGCTTTCTGTCGCGATCTATGACCATGTCGAGTCCCTCGAGTGGGACCAGGCCCACCTACTCGCCGCCGGCATGCTGGTCTTCTCGTTCGTGGTCGTCGTCGCGATGTACAAACTGGAGCGCCGTATGCGCGCCGATCGCCATGAGCCTTGAAGTCGCCTTCTCTCTTGCTCAACCTGGCGGGTTCGCGTTGGACGTCTCCTTTGATGCGCCCGCTCAGGGGGTAACGGCGCTGTTCGGGCGATCGGGTTGTGGCAAGACCACGGTACTGCGCTGCATCGCCGGCCTGCAGCGCTCGCGTGGTCGTTTCAGAATCAATGGGGATACCTGGCAGGACGAGCAACGCTGGCTGCCGGCCCACAAGCGACCGATCGGTTATGTCTTCCAGGAGGCCAGCCTGTTTCCGCACTTCAGCGTGCAACGCAATCTCGACTACAGCAAGAAGGCCAGCAGGCGCATTCATACCACTGTCCAACAGGATGACATCGTCGATCTGCTCGATATCGGCCACCTCTTGCAGCGTTCGCCCAACAAGCTGTCCGGCGGTGAGCGCCAGCGCGTCGCCATTGCGCGTGCGCTGCTGTCAGATCCCCGGCTCCTGCTGATGGACGAACCGCTGTCGGCCCTCGATCATACCGCCAAGTCTGCGATCCTGCCATATCTCGAGCGCCTGCATAACGAGTTGCGGCTGCCCGTACTGTACGTATCGCACG
>Ga0316201_10000819_pt1 | contig 19420 bp, 15 predicted proteins | sample CS6wburrow_MG_FD_204516 | JGI IMG/M metagenome (GOLD analysis project Ga0316201, IMG submission 204516) | Coastal sediment microbial communities from Delaware Bay, Delaware, United States - CS-6 worm burrow | ecosystem: Environmental > Aquatic > Marine > Coastal > Sediment | place: USA... | reverse complement strand
TTTACCGGCGTAACCGGGCAGTAATTTTCAAATCAGATCTGTTCCGCGGGACTGGCCGGTCTCACTATATACACAGCTACAGCTGTCGCCGGATTAATATCACCATGCTGCTTGGTGCTCGCAAGGGATGAACCAGGCTCGATACAGTCTGCGCGTGTGTCACTTCTGACCGGGCATATCCAGGCGACAGCTCGTATTGGTAATGATTACCAGTATGGCAATGTAGGCAATCATCACAACAAAGGCCGAGTATTCATGGAATGACATGGTGCCCTGAAAATAAACCGCAATGTTCAGAGCGACAGTAAAGGACACGATTAAAAGGACTTTCAGCAAGCAGGCAATCGGACAGCGTCTGGCACGTCGTCGCAGCTGGTCCAGGTGCTCGAACAAATGAACTCCGGCATCTAGCATTGTGGTGCAGAATTTACTGTCAGAACATGCTGGGCGTGTGACATGTCGACGCACCCACCGGAGTACTGGCTGGCTGGAAAACATACTAGCGTCGTCATACAGGTAGTGGGGCTGGCGACACAATCATGGCTGCCAGGACAGGGGCAAGGCAGGTGAGACATTCCAGGCGGGCCGACTGGCTACCTGCTGAGGTCGTGAGTCTTGGCATAGTATAATCCTCCGTGGGTGTCCCGATGCGCGAACTATGCAGTATGGTGTCTGTTTAGATACGCAAGCGTTGTGCCAGCATTGATGGCGCACTCCGGGAATCTGCAATATATTGATCTGAATGCCTAATTCGGCAACGTCCTGTTGTTGACGAGGCGATGTTGACGCTTTATCTGCACAGGGCTGGTGCCAAACCGGCATGGGGTGTTGCAACGTGGTGCAAGCAGGGCATGCGTTGTCAGGTAATTGTGCAGGGGTGCGTCGGCGTCAGGAGTACTCGCGGTGAGTGTACGTTTGACCTCATGGAGACCTGCGTTTAGGCTATGAGTCACGGATGCGAAACATCCGCATAGATTGACAATCATCCGCCGGAACAGCTTTTGTATGACCTATTGTGTTGGTATCTCACTGAAGTCGGGCCTGGTATTTGCCTCGGACTCGCGCACCAATGCGGGTACAGATCAGGTCAGTCAGTATGGCAAGCTACATACACTGGGTGTTGAAGGTGAACGTCAGTTCGTCTTGCTGAGTGCCGGTAATCTCGCCACGACACAGGCTGTTCTGACCCACATTCGCCACGAACTCAGGGACAATCCTGACTGCAGGATATGCAAGGCGCATTACATGGATGAAGTGGCCGATTATATTGGTGAGATAAGCCGCGACCAGCAAAACCGTTTTCATGCTTCCAGGGGCGTCACCGCGGGTTTCAGCCCCACCGTAAGTTTCATCCTGGGTGGACAGATCGCTGGTGAGCCAGCGTCGATTCATCTGATCTATTCGGAAGGTAACCATATTACGACCTCGCATGCGACGCCATACCTGCAGATTGGCGAAGCCAAGTATGGCAAACCAATTCTTGATCGTATCATTACAATGGATTCCAGCCTCGAGGATGCGGCTCGCTGTGCGCTGGTTTCAATGGACTCGACCATGCAAAGTAATGTGACGGTCGGCCCCCCTGTTGAAATGCTGCTCTATGAAAAAGACAGTCTGTCCCTGAACCATTATATGAGACTGGATGAAGACCATCCCTATATGCGCGAGCTGCGTACCAGCTGGGCAGACAATATTCGTTCGGCCTTTGATTCGCTGCCACGTTTCAACTGGGAGACTGCTGGTTCTGATGTGACCTTGTGTGACTGAGTTCCCGTCCGCTGCCTAGCCGGCCTCCGGTAGACGTTCCATATCCACTGATACGCGCGGCTGGTGTCCTGGATCACCGCCAAATATCACACCCTTTAGTGGTGTGACGTCGCCGTAGTCGCGACCCCAGGCGGTAGTGACGTGCTGGTCCAGCGGTACCTGGTTGTTGGTGGGGTCAAAATCGTGCCAGCCGACATCCGGCAGATACACCGAGAACCAGGCATGTGATTCATCTTCCCCCGGCTGCTTCACCTGGCCGGGTGGCGGTATGGTTTCAAGGTAGCCGCTGACGTAGCGTGCTGCCAGTCCAAGACTTCGCAGGCAGGCAATCGCCAGGTGTGCGAAGTCCTGACACACGCCCCGGCGACTGGAAAGCACTTCGGCGAGCGGGGTTGAAACCGTGGAAAAAGTCGGGTCGTAGGTAAAATCATGGTGCATGCGTTCCATCAGGTTACGCACTGCTTCCAGCAAGGGCTGTCCGGGCGGGAATCCGATAGTTGCGTAGTCGGCCAGTTCAGGAGCTGCATTTGCCAGCGGCGAGTCAAGCACGTATTGCCTGCTATCACGTGTTGCCTCTGTTTGTGGTTGTGCAAGTTGCGCACGTACCTCATCCCAGGGGGTGTCATTGTCCTGCAGCAGCTTGCTGTTGCCGGGTTCGAGCGTGATCTCGCTGGTTGCGGTAACAGTCAGGGTCTTGTGTGGTTGCTGAATGGAAAAATAACTGACGTGGTTGCCGAAGAAATCCTCGTGTTCAGCCAGATCAAGAGGTAACGGGTCGATTTGCAATCGATGCCCCAGGCATTGCTGTGTGGCAAGGTTGCGCGGTCGCAGGTGAGCCAGGTTGTGACACTGGCTGACTGTGATCCCGTAGGCGTACTCGGTCTTGTGGACTATGCGGAATTTCATGGTGCTTACAGTTCTTCGTCGACCAGCTGATAGGGTCTCTCTGCATGAGTAAAATAGGTTGCCGTTACGGCATCGGACACATCACCCAGACTCTGGACAAGTCCGGCAAGCAGGTTCTCGAGTTGCTGACGTGAGTCACCATCAATACAGGCAAGTTCATCCACGTTCGCGAGTTTGAGCTTTGTGGCAGCCTCGATCAAACACCGCATCTCTCTCTTGTATGGTCGAACTTCCTGTCCCGGTAACATGGTGAGGTGCTGCCGCGCTGCGTTCAGTTGATAGCTGAGGGAGCGACTGTTGCTTTCATCAAGCAACAACAGGTCAATGGTGGCTTCAAGTTGCGGCTGATTCCGGTAACGTCGCCGGTAGAGGGTAAAGCTTTCTGCTGCAGACAGGACTGACTGCAGCAATAAAACTTCGACTTCAGGTGCCACGCGGAATGTCAAAACCGCACGCAACAAGGCAATCAATAACATGGACTGCTCAATACGCCTGCCCAGGTTCAGGAAGTGCCAGCCAAGGTCGCGACTCATGCTCTCACTGGCGGCACCGGCGATGGCCATCAAGGCTGTGATGATGCGGTCCTGTATGTCCTGAAGGAATTGCAGGTCTGTGTGGCCACCCTGTGCAAGCACTGTGAGCTCATCACCGATGTCATTGAAAACTCTCCGGGTGTCGGCTGATACCAGGTTGCGCACCGCATAGGCCGCGTTCAGGCAGGCCCTCAGGTTGGCGGCCAGAGTCCCGATACGCTGCGGGTTGCTTATCAGGTCAATGATCTCTGTTTCCGGAGCAGCCAGGCGTTTGTCCGCACCAGCACCAATAAAGCCCGGATAGGTCATGGTCATGTGGGTAAGCCCGCGGAGTAATATGTCCAGGGCTGCCTGGTTGACAGGGTCGGCAAGTTGCAGGGTTTCAGTGTAGTGGCTGTGTATATTACGGATCAGCCGGATCGTGTCCTCGGACCGTTCGGCATAGCGTGCCAGCCAGAACAGGTTTTCAGCGGCGACTCCCGGCAGTGTCTCTTTCACCTGCGAATAGGCAGTCTTGCCTTGTGGAAGCAATGAAATGATCTGTTCGGGTTCGGACGCCAGTACCCAGGTATCCTTGCTGATAGCCCCTGTCTGGTTGGTGATGATGTCACTGTCAGGTGTTTCGCCGACGCGACTCAGGCCGCCTGGCATCACGGTGAAATTATTGTCCTTGCCTGCCAGGAAGGTACGCAGAATGCTCCTGTGTGGTACCAGTTGGCCGTTATTCAGTGTCGGTGCCGATGACAGAGTCAGTTGCTCCTGGCCTATATAGAGGTGTGGCTGTGCCTGGATGCGTTTGCGCCATGCAGCCAGATCTTCATTATCGAGCTGGTTTCCGAAAACCGGCCTGTTGCCGGCAGCGTGATTGACAGTGCGAAGCACCAGTGTCGGCAGATTGCTGAGCACGTGGTCGAGTTCCTGTGGATGGCCACACCACCAGGTCGCAACCGAAGGCAGCCGGAGATTTTGTCCCAGCAAGTGTTTTGACAAGCGCGGGAGGAATGCCATCAGCGCCGGGTTTTCCAGAACACCCGTGCCCAGCGGGTTGGCAATGGCGACACGACCGCGGCGCGCCGCCTCCACCAGACCGGGTACGCCGAGCAGGGAGTCGGGACGCAATTCCAGCGGGTCACAGAAAGAATCATCAACGCGTCGCAGGATGACATCGACCGGCTCCAGTCCGGTAACGGATTTTAGCCATACCCGGTCATCGCGTACGGTCAGGTTGGAACCCTCGATGAGGGTGTAATCAAGGTAATTGGCAAGGTGGAGGTGCTCAAAATAGGTTTCGTTGTGCGATCCGGGCGTCATGATCACTACCCGCGGTTCATCCTGACCTGCTGCGGATGCCATCCCGGCCAGGGATTCTCGCAACTGCCGGAAAAAGGGTGCGAGCCGGTGTGGATGTGAATCACGAAACAGGCTGGGCATCAGGCGCGACATAACGGTACGGTTTTCCAGTGCATAGCCCATACCCGAGGGTGCCTGGGTGTGGTCTTTCACGATCCGGAAATTTCCATCCGGGCCCCGTACCAGGTCGGCGGCATACAGATTCAATCCCGGCGCACTGCCGGGAGGCATAACCACGCAGGGGCGCTGGAAGGCAGGATTTGCAAATACCAGGTCCGGGGGTATCAGGCCTTTACGTATGAGGCTGCGTGATCCATAGATGTCCTGCAGGATGATGTTGAGGAGTTCAGCCCGTTGCGCAAGCCCGGCTTCGATGCCTGCCCATTCACTGCTGCTGACAAGTAGCGGTACAGGGTCGAGCTGCCATGCCCGGTTGAGACCGTCCGGTCTGCCGTATACGTTGTAGGTCGCACCGTCACTGCGCAATATTCGCGCGGCATCGCGCTGGCGTTGCTGTAACACCTCGGGACCCATGGTATTCAAGGCGTTGATCAGATAACGCCAATGCTTGCGTACCTTGTCCGGTCCGCTGCACATCTCATCGAAGCCTGCCAGGGGGGGGCGGTAGGCCTGACTGGCCATGTTGTACTCCGCTGTACTCATGGTTTGTTCATCAGTCACAGTCGCTGCGGTATCTCAGGTCGAGCGTGCCTGGATATTCCGGATTGATTTCTTCGCGAGGTGGTGACATCGGTCTTGGATCATGTCCATCGGTAAAGAATGTCGTCAGTTGTTCATACATGGGCGGTGCCTGGAGTGGGCCCGGGCTGTGGCCGTAGTTCCAGAAACGGCTGAAGCGGCGGGTTTCTGCCTCGTAGGCATTGACCGGGAATACGTCATAGTGGCGTCCGCCCGGGTGTGCAACATGATAGGTACAACCGCCTATGGAGTGACCGTTCCATGTATCAATAATATCGAATACAAGCGGGGAGTGGATGCCGATTGTCGGGTGCAGTGCCGATGGCGGGTGCCATGCGCGGAAGCGGATGCCGGCTACATATTCACCGTGGGTGCCGGTATTGCGCAGTGGTACACGGCGACCGTTACAGGTTACGACAAAACGGTTTTCCGTGAGTCCGCTGACCTTCACCTGCACGCGCTCCACCGATGAATCAACGAAGCGCGCCGTACCCTGGCTGCTCATTTCTTCACCCAGTACATGCCAGGGCTCCAGTGCTGCATTGATGTCGAGCCGGATATCCTGTACCTGCAGTGTGCCGTAATGCGGAAAGCGGAATTCTTCAAACGGTGCCAGCCATTCCAGCTGAAAAGGATAACCCGCACGCTGCAGGTCGCTGACGACATCCTGCATGTCAGACCAGACATAGTGGGGTAACATGAAACGGTCATGCAATTCGGTGCCCCAGCGTACCAGCTTGTGCTGGTAGGGTTTGTCCCAGAAGCGTGCAATCAGGGTGCGTAGCAGTAGCATCTGTACCAGGCTCATGCGTGCATGAGGTGGCATCTCGAAAGCTCGGAATTCCAGCAGGCCAAGTCGACCGGTTGCAGAGTCAGGTGAATACAGTTTGTCTATACAGAACTCTGCCCGGTGTGTGTTTCCGCTGACATCTACCAGCAGGTTCCGCAGCAGCCGGTCTACCAGCCACGGTTCAGTCACCTCGCCGTCGGGCATTTGCTGAAAGGCGATGTCGAGTTCATACAGGCTGTCATCACGGGCTTCGTCAACCCGGGGTGCCTGGCTGGTCGGGCCTATAAACATGCCGGAGAACAGTGTCGACAGGCCGGGATGGTGCTGCCAGTATGTCAGCAGGCTGCGTAATAGATCGGGCCGGCGCAGGATGGGACTATCGGCGGGCGTGGCTCCTCCGATGGTGACATGGTTGCCGCCACCCGTCCCTGTATGACGGCCGTCGAGCATGAATTTCTCGGTGCCCAGTCGTGCCTCGCGTGCCTCTTTGTAGAGTATTTCAGTGTGTTCCACAAGCTCCGCCCAGTTGCCGGCAGGGTGGATATTTACCTCGATAACGCCCGGGTCCGGGGTCACAGCCAGCTTGCGGAGGCGCCAGTCACGCGGCGGTTCATACCCTTCCAGGCGAACCGGCATGTTCAGTTCCGCCGCGGTCTGTTCCACCGCGGCGGTCAGATCAAGATAGTGTTCCAGGTGGGTCAGGGGTGGCAGAAATACATGCAGCATACCGTTGCGCGCCTCGACACACAGCGCGGTGTGGATGACCTCGACCGGGGCATACGGGGTGTCCTCATGGTCGATATCCTGTTGCCTGATATCCGGATGGGCTTCCCGGGCCACCTCGAAATGACTGAAGCGGCGGGTTACTTCACTGTAATGATCACCCAGTGCCGGGCGGGGTTCGAACAGGTCGCGATCCGGCCTCGGTTCACGTTGCTTCTCGGCCACCCAGGGAAGCGAGTCGAGGGGCAGTCGCAAACCCAGGGGCGAGTCGCCAGGGGCGAGGAACATGTGATGACGACGAAACTGCCAGTGGCAGCTTTGCCAGCCGTCACTGGTAAAGTTCCAGCGCAGTGGCAGGACGTAGCCGGCCGGTGTACCCAGGTCGCCTGCGAGCAGCTCCGCCAGCCGCTGCCTTTCTTCCGGACTCTTCAGGTCAGTCTCGAACAGATCTACGTTGGCTGGCTGCTGTGCCTCTTTCCACAGGTAGTAAAGCGTGTCCTCGTAGGCGGGGTGCAGGTATTGTCCTGGCAATCCCAGCCTGCGGATCAGCCTGGATATGAATTGTCGTGCCTCCCCTGGCCCGTGAGCGTAATCGGTGTCGTCACGCGCAATCAGCTTCGGATCGCACCATGCGGGCTCACCGTCAACGCGCCAGAAACAGTTCAAGGACCAGCGCGGGACAGGCTCGTTTGGATACCATTTGCCCTGGCCATAGTGAAGCAGGCCGTCAGCTGCAAAGCGGCGCCATAAGCGCAGTAACAGGTCACCGGCCAGTTCGCGTTTGTGCGTGCCGAGTGCCGCATCATTCCACTGCGATGATTCCATGTCGTCGATAGAGACGAAGGTAGGTTCTCCGCCAAGGGTGAGGCGGACATCACCCGCCTCAAGATCGACATCCACCTTTCGACCCAGGGCCTGGATGGTTTCCCACTGGTTATCGGTATAGGGCCGGGTTACCCGCGGGTCTTCGTGGATGCGCTCTACATGGTTGTGGAAACTGAATTCAACTTTGCATTTACTGACCGTACCGGTGACCGGTGCGGCACTGCCAGGATGTGGCGTGCAGGCCAGAGGTATGTGACCCTCTCCGGCAAACAGTCCGGATGTAGGGTCGAGTCCCAGCCAGCCTGCACCTGGAATATACACTTCGGCCCACGCATGCAGGTCGGTAAAATCATGATCCGTGCCGGCTGGCCCTTCGAGCGGTTTTTCATCCGGAGTCAGCTGCAACAGGTAACCGGAGACAAAACGTGCGGCAAGACCCAGGTGACGCAGGATCTGTACCAGCAACCAGCCGCTGTCGCGACATGATCCCAGTGCCTTGTCCAGGGTTTCCTCGCAGGTCTGGATGCCGGGTTCCATGCGGATGGAGTAGTTAATGTCCTGCTCCAGTCGCTTGTTGAGATCTACCAGGAAGTTATTCACCTCTTGTCTTGAGCGGTCAACAGCAGACAGCCATTGTTGCAGACGGGGACCGTCTTCGGTTATTTCCAGGTAGGGTGACAGTTCCTTGCATAGCTGCGGTGTGTAATTGAACGGATAGTGTGTCGCGTATTCCTCAACAAAAAAATCAAACGGATTGATGGTTACGATTTCGGCGACCACGTCCACCTCGAATGACATGGTCAGTACCGGGTCAGGAAATACCAGACGGGCGAGGTAATTGCCGAATGGGTCCTGCTGCCAGTTAATGAAATGATTGTCGGGGAGAACTTTAAGGGAATAGCTCTCGATGGGTGTGCGCGTATGCGGTGCTGGGCGCAGCCGCACGATATGGGGTGTTGCCTTGACCGGGCGATCGAAACGGTATTCGGTCTTGTGGTTGATTGCGACTCTAATCGCCATATGCTGCTCGTGTTGTTAAATAATTGTTATTCACTCTATTACTATGCACTATTTTGCGTGTCTGGCGAAAAACGCTGCTGCACGTGACTGCACTCCATGCGAAATATCTGTAATGCAGGTAGAGGGTATGCCGGTGTGTCCGGCAACAGGATACCCGTACCCGCAGAGAGACGCTGGAAACAGGGCCATGTTCCGGTTATGCCGTGCATGGACCACGGTCGTCTAGACGATCACAACTGAATTCTCGCAATCTCCCGAGGGGTTGGGCAGATAGTTATCTGCATTCCAGTCGTTTTCCCAGTGGCCATCGATCAGGTATTTGAACTGGTATTCACGGTTGACGGGCAGATCCAGGGTAATGCTGTAGCTGCCATCCTTGCGTCGCTTCATCAAGGTGCTGCCAGCATCCCAGTTATTGAATTCACCCACCAGCACAACCTTGCTGGCACCGCGTGTGGCCTCCGTGGGTAGCTCAAAAGTCACCTTGCAGACCGGTTTTGTCTTGAGAAACCGTTTTTTCATAGGGCATAACTCCTTCTGCTGATATGTTCGTCCCCGCAACTGCTCCGGGTACCTGCACGGGAGCAGCACTATGTGTCTTGCCATCATTCATCTATGATCTGGCCTGTAATTCCTGAAGTTCCTCATCAACACCGGCAGCATGGGTGAGTTCGGCCACGTTTTCCTTGGTAAAGAAGCCCTTGAAGTCACCAAAACGCTGCACGTACTCGATTATGAGAGAGGAATGCTCCGAGGCGCTGGAGAATATCTGTTTCAGTCCCTGGTTCCTTGAACCAATCACATCAAGCAGGAAATTTCGCCCCTGGGCTTCGATCTGTCTGACAACGTGATCGATGTTTTCCCTGCCATCGGTTTCACCGTCGCACACGGCCAGCGCTATGTGATGCAGCCGCGGGCCGTAGTTGCGAACAAAGGTCTCTGTAGGTGAGGGTTTTCTGTCCAGGTGGTTGATGAAGTAGGGCGTGTTGTTTGCCGTGAACACCTTTGCCGGACTGTGAATCTCGCTGTTGTGGTGCACGCTTTTCGTTACATTGGTCGATGAATTCTGGTCCTGGATGTCATAGGAGCCCCAGTAGTAATAGCTCGACAGTGACAGCCATTCCAGAATAGCCACTTCCCTGTTCTGGCTGTATATGCGCGTGGCAAGGTGATCAATCGGCAGGATCAGGTCGTTGATGCGCAGTTCCTTTTGCAGTGCCTTGGCCGTGAGATAAATATCCTGTACTTCCTGGTTGATGCTGCTGATGCCCAGGGCATAGGTTCGGATCTGGTCGGACGGGCGCTCGATATAACCGACAATGTTATGTGTATACGGTGAAGGTTTGACGATGGAAAGGTTGCCGGGCAGTTCCAGTTTGCGGGTTTCCTCCTGCGAAAAGAACCGGAACTCCCTGGCTTGCTGGCATTCGACCACGCTGTGCATGTCCTTTACCCTGAGGATCTCGCCCATGTAGCGGCTGTTCGGTTTATGCCTGCCGATTGGGTAAACCTCGTTGAGGCTGCGAAAGATGCCGCGGGTGCGCCGGTCCTTGACCTCGCGGATGAGGAAGTCTGGCGAGTGCATGTCGACTCGCAGGATGTGCGTCCAGTGGCTCTCGCTTTCCAGCGTGACCAGGTAGTGATAGGGCGTCATCAACGCCAGCTCGCCGATATAGCGGGTGGAGTGGCCGGGATCAACCGTTATCATGATGGCCTCAATCTGGTCGATCATGCCGGTCAGACCGCTGTTGTCACGCTCTTCGAGAAGACGAAGCAGATACTCCTCGAAAAACGGCGAGTTTTGCTTATCCCCCTGGCGGGTGAATGCAGTAGATACAGTCATATCAGGATTACTCTGTGATCAGGCTTTGCCGTGGCCGGGTTGTCTACAGGAACCATGTCTTGCGAATTCGTTTGTGTATTTCATATATACCTACCTGCAGTCGATCGACTTCTGCATGCAGTTTTACAGCGTCAAGTTTTTCCGGTTTGATGCGAGCCACGCGGTGACGGACTTTCCGGACCGGTTCCAGAGTTTCGCGGTGAATAGGCAGATCGCCAAGGCATTCCTCGATCTGGTCAAGGCAGTGTGCCACGGCGCGTGGTAGTGCTGTATTCTGCAACAGATAGTTAACCACGTCGGCGCAGCGCACCCCGATTTGTACGTCCTTGCGGTACATTTGGTAGGCATTCAGTCCGCGCAACATGCTGGTCCAGACATGCACATCAAAGCTTCCAGTGTCATCCTCCTGCTGCATGCTCATCGCACCGATATCGACTATCCGTGTGGTCATGTCAGCCCGCTCCAGGTTTCGACCCAGCCGGACAAAGTCATAGGCATGATCGTGAGTCATGGTGCCAGCCAGCAAGCCGGTTAATTGCTGGCAACGATGGATAATTTCAGTCAGGAATTCGTAACGCCCGCGACGAGGCAGTGCATATTTGACATGTGCCTCGGCATACAGTTTCAGTTCGTTGATTTGTTCCCACGCCTGACCGGGGAGGACCTCGCGGCAGGTGCGGCTGTTCTCGCGTGCGGCTGCGATGGAGTTCAGCAATGCACCCGGATTACTGCTGTCGGCGAGCAGGAACTTGACCGTGTTGCGTTCGTCGTGACGCTGGTACTGTTCGGCAAACTGGGCAAACTGGCCGGTTATGACCGGTAGTATTTCCCAGCCAATGCGTGTACCACGCGGCAGGTCAAGCAGCAGGAAATAGTAGGTATTCACCAGGCGAGCGGTGTTCTCGGCCCGTTCGATATAACGGGACATCCAGTATATGCGCCTGGCAACACGTGACAGCATCATCAGCCCTCGTTATCCACGACCCAGGTGTCCTTGCTGCCGCCACCCTGTGAAGAGTTGACCACCAGCGAGCCTTTTGTCATGGCTACCCTTGTCAGCCCGCCAGTAGTAACGTACGTGTTCTTGCCCTGCAGGATAAAGGGACGCAGATCGAGGTGGCGTGGTTCAAGCGTGTGGTCACACAGGGTGGGGGCGGTCGACAGATTCAGTGCCGGTTGCCCGATATAATCCCGCGGGTTCTCATCCACCCGTCGCCTGAAGGCCTCGCGCTCCTTTGCGGACGACTGCGGTCCGACCAGCATGCCGTAACCGCCGGACTCGTTGGCGGGCTTGACAACCATGGTTTCGAGATTGGCGAGGACATGCTCGCGCTGTTGTCTGTCGTTGCAGCGGAAGGTGGGTACGTTCGGCAGCAGGGCATCTTCATCCAGGTAGTAGCGGATGATGTCCGGTACATAGGAGTACACGACCTTGTCGTCCGCGACGCCACAACCAGGTGCGTTGGCCAGGGCCACGTTCCCCTTGCGCCAGGCACGCATCAGACCGGGTACGCCGAGTGCAGAGTCCGTGTTAAACACCTCGGGGTCAAGAAACAGGTCGTCAATGCGGCGGTAGATTACGTCAACACGTGCAAGACCCTGGATGGTTCTCATGTAGACCAAGTCATCCTTGCCGACTTCCAGGTCGGCACCCTCAACAAGTTCTGCGCCCATGCTGCGGGCCAGGAAGGCATGTTCAAAGTAGGCTGAGTTGTATATGCCGGGCGTCAGTACAACGACCTCGGGTGTTATACGACGTGCAGGTGCGATGGACTGCAGCATTTCCAGCAGTCGGTCAGGATAGTCGTCAACCGGCAGGATGGTATTGTTCTCGAACAGGTCCGGCAGGACGCGTTTGCTGACCTCGCGGTTTTCAATCATGTAGGAGACACCGGAAGGAACGCGCAGGTTGTCCTCCAGTACATACACGGTGCCATCTTTGTCGCGCACAAGGTCGCTGCCACAGATGTGCGCCCACACATTGTGTGTCGGGGTTATGCCGACACATTCCTTGCGGAACCCCTTTGACTGCTCGATCAGTTCCCTGGGTATGATGCCGTCGCGAATGATTTTCTGATCGTGGTAGAGATCATGGATAAAAAAATTGAGGGCCTGCAGTCGCTGCTTCAGACCGGCCTCGATGTTGCGCCACTCGCGCACCGGCAGAACGCGCGGGATGATGTCAAAGGGCCATGCGCGATCAATGTTTTCACCGTCACTGTAGACCGTGAAGGTGACGCCCTTGTCGATGATGGCAAGTTCCGCATCGACCTTGCGTGATTGCAAATCCTCGTCTGACAGCGAGCGGAGCCAGGCCGCCAGCGGGCGTGCTGCTGCGCGAGGGTAGCCGGGAGTGCTGATCAGTTCATCGTAGAACTCGCCCGGGTCGTAGTGTTTCCAGTCTATCGCCATGTCATTGCAGACCCTGCAAAAAGTCCAGTCCGTCGTTGCCATTCAGCTTTATCGTGACGGGTGGCAGTTTCCAGATGTCGTCACAATATTCCCTGATAGAACGGTCCGATGAAAACCAGCCCATGCGTGCCGTGTTGAGAATGGACTTGCGGGCCCAGCCTTCCTCATCCTGAAAGGCTTTCGAAACCTGTTTCTGGCAGGCGGCATAGGCAGCGAAGTCAGCGCACACATGGAACGGATCGTGGTAAGTCAGTGAATCCAGCAGTGGCTGGAACAGCCCGGCATCTCCAGCGGAGAACAGGCCGCTGCGGATCAACTGCAACACATCCTGAAGCTCGGTGTTGCTTTCAATGAATTCCGCAGGTCCTCTTTGCTCCCGTGACAACTGGTCGATCTCGTCGGCGGTGCGGCCAAACAGAAAGAAATTGTCTTCGCCAACAGCCTTCCTGATCTCGATATTCGCGCCGTCCAGTGTGCCAATGGTCAGTGCCCCGTTCATGGAAAATTTCATGTTTCCTGTACCGGATGCCTCCTTGCCTGCTGTTGATATCTGCTCCGACAGATCGGCTGCCGGGTAGATGCGCTGTCCTATGCTGACGCTGAAGTTAGGCAGGAAGATGACCTTGAGACGACCGCCAACCAGTGGGTCACGGTTGACGATATCGGCCACACCATTCACCAGTCGAATGATCAGTTTTGCAAGGTGGTAGCCGGGCGCGGCCTTGCCGGCAAAAATAAACGTACGCGGCTGCACGAAGGCGTCCGGGTCCTGCCTGATGCGGTTATAGAGTGCGATAATGTGTAACACATTCAGGTGCTGTCGCTTGTACTCATGGATACGCTTGACCTGTACATCGAACATGGAGTCTGGATTGGCCGCAACACCGGTACATTGCCGCAGGTAATGCGCGACATTCAGCTTGTTGTAACGCTTGATATCGCGCCAGCGGGCGCGAAAGTTTGCATCATCCGCAAGCGGTTCCAGTCCGCGCAGCATCTCGAGATCCTTTGCCCACTTTGGCCCGAGTGTGTCATCGAGTAATGCGGCGAGCCGTGGATTCCCCAGCACAATCCAGCGTCGCGGGGTAACCCCGTTGGTCTTGTTGCAGAATTTATCGGGTGTCAGGGCGTAAAAATCTTTCAGTACGCTGGTCTTTAGCAGGTCGGTATGCAGTGCCGCCACGCCGTTGATGGCATGACTGCCAACGCAGGCAAGATGCGCCATGCGTACGCTGCGCTCGCCATCTTCGCCGATAATAGACATGCGCGATAGGGTTGCAGGGTCACCCATGCACCAGATTCGCACCTTGTCCAGGAAGCGCGCGTTGATGTCATAGATGATTTCCAGGTGACGTGGCAGCAGTCGTTCAAACAGTTCCAGTGACCAGCATTCCAGTGCCTCGGGCAACAGGGTGTGATTGGTATACCCGAATGTCTTCTCGGTAATGGACCACGCCATTTCCCAGCTCAGTTCATGTTCATCAATCAGCAGCCTCATCAATTCGGGGACGGCAATGGCAGGGTGTGTGTCGTTCAGCTGCACGGCGAATTTTTCGTGGAAATTATCCAGTGGCACACGCTGCCTGTAGAGGATGCGTATCATGTCCTGCAGTGCGCAGGACACGAAAAAATACTGCTGCTCGAGGCGCAGTTGTTTGCCCTGTATTGCCTCGTCATTGGGGTACAGCACCTTGGTGAGATTCTCGGAGGTGACCTTGCTATCCACGGCGCGGTAGTAATCACCCTGGTTGAATGCGGCAAAGTCGAATGTCTCCGGTGCGTCGGCCCGCCACAGTCTGAGTGTGTTGGCGGTGTTGCAGTGATATCCCAGGACCGGTGTGTCATAGGGTACGCCCATGACAATCCGTCCCGGATGCCAGTGTGTGCGTTTCTGTCCCTGCTCATCCAGATAGGCTTCTGTGTGGCCGCCGAATTTCACTCCAACCGTCCACTCCGGTCGTGCTATTTCCCACGGATTACCGTTGCGCAGCCATTTGTCAGTCAGTTCAACCTGCCAGCCGTCGCGAATGGCCTGGTGGAAAATACCGTATTCATAGCGTATGCCATAACCAAGCGCGGGAATCTCAAGTGTCGCCAGCGAGTCGAGGTAACAGGCTGCAAGACGTCCCAGGCCGCCATTACCCAGTCCGGGCTCTTCTTCCTGGGCAAGCATCTGTTCCAGATCCAGACCCAGTTCCTTCATGGCAACCCGCGTGGTTGGCGTGATCCCCAGATTCACCAGGTTGTTTTCGAGGTGTGGCCCCATCAGGAACTCGGCGGAGAGATAGGCGACAGTACGTGAACCTTCGCGGGTGTATGTCTCGGCCGTGTTGACCCAGCGGTGAAGCAGCCGGTCACGAACCACGTAGGCCAGTGCCAGGTAATAATCGTTATAGGTTGCACTTGAGGGAAATTTTCCCTGTAGAAAGTACAGGTGGTCCAGGAAGGCTTGCTTGATGGACGACTTGTCCATGCCGGTGCGGCTCGTGGCATCCGCCAGCTTTTCCGAGACAGCCTCTGCTTGTGCATTCATCGCGCATTCTCCTGGATGAGCGCCATGATCTGCACGAATGAACCAGGAGATATGCAGGCCAGGGTTGCCCATGGGTCGTGATTTGGCTACTGCAGGATTTATGCCGACAGGGTGTGTTACTGCGCCAGTTTGCCTGTCCCGGGAATTCAGAAAAATAATGTTTTTAAAAACAGCTTCTTGTTACCAGGTTTCCTGCATGCTGACAGGGTCTTTTTCGAGATGACCTGCAAAAGCAGTGTCGACTCAAGGCGAAGAGATCCACGTGTAGGCACCGGGATGGTGCATTACGGCCGTATGCCAGCATCATCGTGGTGCGGCGTGCCTGGCCGGGGGTATACAGACGACCGGACGACGGCAGGAAAAAACCGTGAGGTCTTGCAGCCCCGCGGCGTCAACAACTGCAAATCAATCAGTTTGTGTCATATTTTTACACAGCTAATGTTGGTTACCGTTGGCCAGTTCGCCCCTGGGGTTGTCCTGCGGACGGCAGTAACCGTTTGCACCCAGCTCGTCGGCTGCTGTGCGGCCTCCGCGATTGTCAAAATCAAACGGGTCAGCCGTAGTCAGTGCGACGTTGTTGGCATTCGTCATTGGAACCCAGTTGGCTGGACCGACAGCACCGTATGCGTCAGCCTTCAACACAAACTACTGTCTATGCGTGTAGTCGGCCGGCGTGGTCGCTACAAACTTGTACAGGGAGCCGGAGCTGTTCTCGTCAACAAAGTGAATGTTACCGGCCCTGTCGAATTTGACGCCCTCGTGTGAAACCGCCGGGATGTTGCTCAACCACTGCCAGTCGGCATCGGCCGGGCTGGTTACGGTTTGCGGATTCAGCAGTTCTGAAGATGCGGCCGCCGCTGGTCCATTCCTCGGCCGTCAGCAGTGAGCCGGTGGGTGTCACGACTGCCTGCCCCGGGCCGCCTGTGTTGCTGTAGACGGTAACGTCAGATCGGCACTTATGTTTGCCAACCGTCTTGTCTCTCAATACCCTGCACTGGTATGGGAATTATTCCAGTACGGCAAGGGCCGGATAGCTGATCTCATGCAGCCCGGTTCGTACCTGACTCCCTTCCAGCGGGTTTGAACTAGACTTCATGTAGACGCTTTTTCGAGTGGAAGTGAATGGAGGAGACCCCATGCACAATCAAGATGTCAGAAACGGTTGGGAAAGCCTGCCGAATGGATTCGATGTAGAGTTCAGGCACAGTATTCCTGTGAGGATTTCAGACAACGGCCACGGTATGACGGTCCCTGAAGACGTGCTGCTTGAAGAAGTCAGTGCATTTGGACGGCTGCATGTATCCCTGGGTGACTGGGAGTCCGGTGAGCGCACGGGCGAGCACGAGGCCAGCCTGACCGTGTCAGGTCAGGAGTTTTCAGAAGTGCTGAGAAGACTGGCGGTGTCATCGGCAGCGCTGTTCGTCGAGCGTTACCACAAGACAGTCGATAAACGCGATGTCGACTGGGACCGGCTGGAATTCTTCAAGGATTTCAGAACCGCAATCAAGGCCTGTGGTCTTGCCAGGGCCGAGGTTGGCATGCAGGACCATTTCTATGACTACGTTGCTGCAATGCACCAGGAGGTCGAACGCCTGATGCAGTCAGGCGAACAGCCACTGGTTGAACCGGAGTAAGATCTGCTCAGGCCGGCTGGCTTGACAATTTGTGGTGACGGCATATACTTAACCACATGGTTAAGTATAATTCGAATGATCTGGACAGGGTATTCATGGCGCTCTCCGATCCCACGCGGCGTGCCATTCTGGCACGGTTGGCAACGGCGGATGTCGCTGTAACCGAGCTGGCCGAGCCGTTTGATATGTCCCTGCCGGCCATATCAAAACACCTCGATGTGCTGGAGCGCGCCGGACTGTTAGCCAGGGAGAAGGACGGCAGAATCAGGCGTTGTCGTATGGAGCACAAACCCCTGCAGCATGCAGCTGACTGGATTGACTGGTACAGGCAGTTCTGGGATGTGCGCCTTGCAAGGCTTGACAGTTACCTGGGCAAGACAGCAGCAAAGAAACAGCCCAGGAAAAAATAATTACTTTATGCTGGTCTGGAGATTGTTATGAGCGCACAGGCAAGTCCCGGGTTTTCTCTGACACTTGATCGTCACTTCAATGCTGATCGGGAGGCCGTCTTCAGGGCATGGACGGATGCCGCGGCATTGGCACACTGGTTTGCCCCGTCGAATGACTTCAGGACCGTGGTCCATGAGCTGGATGTCTGTGTCGGAGGCAAGTACCGTATAGCCATGCATGAAGATGATGGCATCCATGTAGTCTACGGCGAGTACGTGCATATCGATGCGCCGGACAGTCTGGTGTTTACATGGGCGTGGGAGCACGACGAGGACGCTGTACAGATGCTGGTAACCGTCGAGCTGACCGAAGCAAATGGCGGGACCGGCATGAAACTGTTGCATGAAAGACTGCCGGGCGAAACGGCACGCGATCTGCACAACGAGGCCTGGACGGGCTGTCTTGCACGTCTGGTCGGGGTGGTTGAACAATGAAGTGATTCACTGTGTATAGTAATTGAAGGTACGGGGAGGACGTATGATAAAACTTATAAAATATATGATGATCATGATGCTGGCAGTATGCACGCCTGTGCTGGCCGGGGAGAGTGGCGGCGGTCATGCGCCCTATACCGGTTCAGTGGACTTTGAACGACTCAAGGGACTGGCTGGCACCTGGCAGGGTCGTACGCTCATGCAGGGAAAGCAAGAACCGGTACAGATCGAATACAGGGTGACCTCCGCCGGGAGCACGCTGGTAGAGACGATGTTTCCGGGGACGCCGAATGAGATGCTCTCGGTCTATCATGACCAGGATGGCAAGCCCGGACTGACGCATTACTGTGCCATGAAGAACCGTCCCAACCTTGCCATGCATGCCAGCAATGCGAGCAGGATTCATTTCAGGTTTAGCGGGGGCGACAGTGTGAACCCGGAGAAGGATGCGCACATGCATGAGCTCACCATACACTTTATCGACAAGGATACGATCGAGCAGGACTGGGTCATGTACCGCGATGGCAAGGCCGTTGAGGCAACCACGATCACACTGAAACGGATCTAGATGACGGGCTGCATCATGCGCGTATGACCGGCCTTTGCTAAACAACGGACCGGTCCAGCCTGCGGTAGTTGATCGCTTCTGTTAAATGGCCGGTCGTGATGTCTGTCGCAGCGTCCATGTCTGCAATCGTGCGCGCCAGTTTTATGATGCGGTGATAGGCGCGTGCCGACAGTTGCAGTTTATCCATGGCCTGCTGCAGTAACTGGCGGTCCTGCATGGCCAGCGCACAGGCCTGCTGCAGTTGCGGGTGTGTCAGTCGGCTGTTCAGGGTGCCGTTTCTTTCAAGCTGGCGCTGGCGCGCCCGGCAAACACGCTTGCGAACAACACGGCTGTGCTCTCCGGGTTGTCCCTCCATTTCGTTAAACGAGAGGCGTGGCACTTCCACGTGCATATCAATACGGTCCAGCAGTGGTCCGGATATCCGGTTGCGGTAGCGCTGCACCTGCTCGCTGCTGCAGTGACAGCGACCGGATGGATCACCGAGGTAACCGCAGGGACAGGGATTCATGGCGGCAATCAGCTGAAAGGCAGCGGGAAATGTTGCCTGGCGTGCCGCACGCGAGATCATGATGTGGCCGCTTTCCAGTGGTTCGCGCAGGACCTCCAGCACCTTGCGGTCGAACTCGGGCAGTTCGTCGAGAAACAGCACGCCATTATGGGCCAGCGAGATTTCACCTGGACGCGGACTGGGTCCGCCACCAACCAGTGATACCGCCGAGGCGGTGTGATGCGGCGCGCGAAAGGCGCGCTGCTTCCAGCGTGCCGTGTGGATTGGTTGCTGGCTGATCGAGGCCAGTGCGGCTGCCTCCAGCGCCTCGTCCTCGGTCATCTCCGGAAGAATACCGGGCAGTCGACTCGCCAGCAGGGACTTGCCGGTACCGGGCGGGCCCAGCATGAGCAGGCTGTGGCCACCGGCAGCCGCGATTTCAAGTG
>Ga0316201_10000818_pt1 | contig 19423 bp, 18 predicted proteins | sample CS6wburrow_MG_FD_204516 | JGI IMG/M metagenome (GOLD analysis project Ga0316201, IMG submission 204516) | Coastal sediment microbial communities from Delaware Bay, Delaware, United States - CS-6 worm burrow | ecosystem: Environmental > Aquatic > Marine > Coastal > Sediment | place: USA... | reverse complement strand
CCAACAGGCATAGGCGTTGACGATCACCTCGGTGTCGCTGTGGGAATTGAAGCGGTATCCCTTACCGATCAGGATTTCGCGCAACTCGGGATAATTGTATATGGTGCCATTGAAGACAATACAGTAATGAGCGCTGCTGTCCTGCATCGGTTGATGCCCGGCAGGCGATAAATCGATGATCGACAGGCGCCGATGCCCCAGCATTACCGGGCCGTCGAAATACTCACCCTTGTCATCGGGACCACGTTGCGCAACCCGCTTCGACATGCAATCTGCGTGTCCGCTATTAATCGTTTTTCCTTCGAAACTAAGCGCACCAAATAAACCGCACATATACCCTCGCAAATATCATTCGAGCCCAGGCTAGACGACCTAGAGATTCATTGCACCCCATTCCGAAAATCCTTATACTGCGCCGCGTGTAACGGGCGTGGGCAACCACCTATACTAAAAACCGTATTCTAAACGTTTATAATCGGGAGTCATCAATGAATCCGTTAAAATCAATCACTGGCACCATCATAACCGGTGTGGTAATCGCCGCGATCGTGATGATCATCTTTGCCGATGGTGTTAGCACATCGATACAGTGGACCGTCTGGTTACACGCCCTGTCTGGCGTCGCCTGGATCGGATTGCTGTATTACTTCAACTTCGTGCAGGTTCCAGGGGTCGCCAAGGCGTTGTCCGAGGCCGATAGCGGAGGCCCCGGGCCAGCTGCAATCAACAAGTATCTCGCGCCGACAGCATTGCTGTGGTTTCGCTGGGCGGCAGTCGTAACCTGGCTGTCAGGCGCCTCGTTACTCGCCAGTTACGGCATTCTGGGTGCCGCCTTCACCTTCCAGGAAGGCGCGGCGGTAATCGGCGTTGGCGCATGGTTGGGTACTATCATGTTGTTTAACGTCTGGGTACTGATCTGGCCGAACCAGAAAAAGATTCTTGGCCTTGATGGAAAATCCCACGAGCCGGAGGTTATCGCGAAGGCAAAAACTGTCGCTTTGATGGCTTCGCGCACCAACACCGCACTGTCGATTCCAATGCTGTTGTCCATGACAGCCTATGCGCACGGCGGTTACCCCTTTTAACCACTTGACGCTACGATCATTAGAGCCCCGCCCCTGGCGGGGCTTTTTTTTACCTTAAAAACTTGAAATCGCCACAAATCAATGTATGTTTGACCGCTTTTTTCACGCATAAGGCCAATGTCAGACCATCTCGTTCATGCCTATCAATCCCTACCGGTAGAATTCTCGCACGGCGACGGTTGCTACCTCTGGGATACTGACGGCAAGCAATACCTGGATGCGCTTTGCGGTATCTCGGTGACCAGCCTGGGGCATAATCTGCCAGAGCTGACCGCGGCAATCCAGGAACAGGCCGCCACCCTGTTGCACACGTCTAACCTGTACTCGATAACCTGGCAGCAAAAACTGGCGGACCTGTTATGCGAGAACGCACAGATGGAGCGGGCTTTCTTCGGCAACTCGGGCGCCGAAGCCAACGAGGCCGCGATCAAGCTGGCGCGCCTCTACGGCCACCAGCGGGGGATCGACAAGCCGCATATTGTAGTGATGCAACACGGATTCCATGGTCGCACCATGGCGACCCTGAGCGCCACCGGCAGCCGCAAGGTGCAGGCCGGCTTCGAACCGCTGGTTTCAGGATTCGTGCGTGCACCCTACAACGATATCGACGCGATCAGGGCGATTGCCGATAACAATCGCAACGTCGTCGCCATCCTGGTTGAACCGGTTCAGGGCGAGGCTGGCATCGTAATCCCCGATAAGGGCTACCTGCAATCACTGCGACAAATCTGCGATCAGAACGACTGGCTGCTAATGCTGGACGAAGTACAGTCCGGTATGGGCCGCAGCGGCAAGCTGTTCGCCTGCCAGCACGAAGCGGTCGTGCCCGATGTCATGACCCTGGCGAAAGCGCTTGGAAACGGCGTACCGATCGGCGCCTGTCTCTGCAATGGCGCCGCTGCCGACGTTATTACGCCCGGCAAACACGGTTCTACCTTTGGCGGCAATCCACTCGCGAGCCGCGCCGCCTTCACCGTGCTCGACTACATGATTAAAAACGACATTGCGGATAATGCGGCACAACGTGGTCAGCAATTGCATCACGCGTTGCAGCAGGGTCTGGCCGACAACAAACAGGTTTCGGACCTGCGCCATCTCGGCTTATTGCTCGCGGTGGAGTTGAAAATTCCGGCCCAGGAAATGGTGGGCCTGGCGCTGGAACAGGGCTTGCTGATCAACGTGACCGCCGGCAACGTCGTGCGCCTGCTGCCACCGCTGATAATCAGCGAGGCACAGACTACCGAACTGGCCAACGGGCTGGTCGACTGTATTAACCAATTTACCGGGTAGCACCATGTCCACTCGTCATTTTCTAAGTCTGCTGGATTTTTCCAGCGACGAACTGCGAGCGTTGATCGCGCAGGCGATCGATGTCAAGAAAAAGCTGAAACAGGGGATCTCGCATACGCCGCTCGCTGGCAAGCTACTGGCGATGATCTTCGAAAAATCGTCGACTCGAACGCGCGTGTCCTTCGAGGCGGGTATGTACCAGCTGGGCGGAAACGCGATGTTCTTATCGCCGCGCGACAGTCACCTGGGCAGGGGCGAGCCGATCGAGGACAGCGCCCGCGTCATCTCCAGCATGGTGGACGGTATCCTGATTCGCACTTTTGGCCACGATCGAATCGAGACCCTGGCGCAGAATTCGCGGGTTCCGGTTATCAATGGCCTCAGCGACCTGCTGCATCCCTGCCAGCTACTCGCCGACATGCAAACCTGGTTTGAACATCGCGGAGACATAGCCGGCGCCAGCGTCGCCTGGGTCGGCGACGGCAACAACATGTGCCATTCCTACATCAACGCGTCACGCAGGTTCGACTTCAGCCTGCGTATTGCCTGTCCCGCGGGGCACGAGCCCGATGCCGCCTTGCTCGCGGCCGCGGGCGGTCGCGTCAGCCTGCATCAGACCGCGCTGGAAGCCGCTGAGAGTACCGACCTGGTGGTAACCGACGTCTGGGCGAGCATGGGGCAGGAAGAGGAGCAGCAAGCTCGGGTCGAGGCCTTTGCGGATTTCCAGGTCAACGCTGATGTCATGGCGCAGGCCAACAGTGACGCGCTTTTCATGCACTGCCTGCCGGCCCATCGCGGAGAAGAAGTCACCACCGAAGTACTGGAAAGTTCACACTCGGTCATCTGGGAGGAAGCCGAGAACCGGTTGCATGCCCAGAAGGCACTGCTCGAAACACTGCTCAAGCCAGGTGCCTAGCCTTCGAGGACTTCGAGCCGGTTGCGACCGCGTTCCGTGGCAAGTTTCAGCGCGGTATCTACCCGGCCTAGCAGTTCCCGCGACGAAGACCCGGGGGCAACGCTCTGGCTGCCGAGCCCGATACTCAGGGTCAGGTAAGGGCTCACCCGGGACTTCGCATGCTCGATTTTCTGCTGCGCCAGTTCCTGCAACATACCCTGCGCAATCCGACGCGCATTCTCGCAACTCACACCGGGCAATAGCAGCGCGAATTCAGCGCCATGCAAACGCGCCGCCATCTGACTCTGGTGCGAAACCTGGCTATTTAACATGGTGGCTATCTGACGCAGGTAGCGATCACCGGTATCCAGCCCATAGTGGGAGTTGAATTCATGGTAGTAATCGATGTTTAACTTGATCAGAGAAACCTGCAGATTGTTACCCTGGAACTGCCGCCAGATATCTTCCAGGTGAACGCGAAAAGCACGGTAATTGGAAAGCCCGGTTAACTCGTCGGTCGTTGAAATTTTTTCCAGCGCCTTGTTCGTTTGCGATACCGATTCGAGCAGGCGCTGCAAATCCTCGATCAGGGCTTCGTTGTCGTAGCGATAGTAAAGCGCATCCTGCACCAGCTGGTTCATGCGTTTAACGCTAATCCAGCCGGCAAGCATGAAGAAAACATACAGGCAACTGAGCATGTAACTGGTTGAATTATTCTGCAGAAACAACCAGATGGTTACCGGCGCCATCATCGTTACCATGTAGGCGATATAGACCTGGAACGAGGTCGACAGATAGGCGATCGCACCGGCACACATCGTCAACAGCATGGCATGCAGAATGATTTGCACGTGAGCCGTGATATAAGGCATCAGCAGGGCAACCCCGCAGCCCAACATCAGGCCAGTTGCAATAACGCCGATAAAAAACAGTTTGTGCCAGTGCCGGTAGGGATAAAAAGACTTGTTGCCGATAGCGAGGAATTGCTGCAGCACACGCCAACGCACCAGCAGCACCAGGCTCAACAGGCCGAACCAGCCAATCACCCATAGTTCGCGGCCCTGAATCGACAATTCGACGTAGGCCAGCGACGCTGCAACCAGCGAGACGAAGAGCGTGATGTATATGCCGAAACGGAAACGGTGATAGAGAAAAGCAACGAGTTCCTGTTGTTGCAATTGGTGACTACTGACTGTCTGGCTTTCGTTGTTGATCTCGAATTCCCTTTGTGGTCTATGTTAGCCCCAACGAATGTAATATAGTCTGGTCCGAGTTTAGCGGATACAATCAGAAATGAGCAACACGCGGGAATACGTGCAATGGTTTCGGGGCGCCGCGCCCTATATCAAGGCGCATCGTAAAAAGACCTTCGTCATTATGGTGTCGGATGACGTCATCTATTCGGACAGCTTCATCGGCCTGGTGCACGATATCGCCCTGCTCAACCATCTTGGCATCAAGCTGGTCATACTCCACGGCAGTCGCAACAGTATCGACAAGCACCTGGCGGATAACAACCTGGAATCCAGGTTTCATAACAATATCCGGATAACCGACTCGGACACCCTGCCCCTGGTGGTACAGGCGATTAACGAGGTCAAAACCTTTTTTGAATCGCGGCTATCGATGGGCCTGCCGAACACGCCCATGTCCGGGTCGGAGCTTTCCCTGACCGGGGGCAACTTCGTTATCGGCATGCCACTGGGTGTCATCGACGGTGTCGACATGCAGCATTCGGGCAAGGTACGCGCAATCCGGCACGAGGCGATCAACGAATTGCTGGCGATGAATCATGTCGTACTTCTGTCGAACCTCGGCTACTCGCGTACCGGCGAAGTGTTTAACCTGCCCACCGAGGAACTAGCCGGTGAAGTGGCGCGCGCGCTCAGGGCCGACAAGCTCATTTACGTGCAGCAGCATCGCGCCGACACGGATGGTTTCGCGAGCACGCTTTCGACCAGCCAGTGCGAAGAGCTTCTGGTTAGCAATAACACGCCCGAAGATTTGAAGAGCCTGTTGCGGCAGGCGATACAGGCGATACAGGCACATGTCAGGCGGGTGCATATTATCGACCAGCAAGTTGATGGCGGGCTGTTGCTGGAACTGTTTACCCGCGATGGTTACGGCATCATGGTGACCAATTTGTTCTACGAGGGCAGCCGGAGCGCCAACATCGACGATGTCGGTGGCATCCTGAGCCTGATCGAACCCTTGCAGGCCAGCGGCGTGCTGCTGGTTCGATCGCGCGAACAGATAGAACTCGAAATCAGTTATTTCCAGGTGATCGAGAAGGACGGTATGATCATCGCTTGCATCGCCTGCATACCCTACCATCAGGAAAATCTTGCCGAGATCGCCTGTCTCGCGGTACACGACGACTATCGAAGCGCGGGGCTTGGCAACCAGTTGCTGCAAAGCGCCGAACTGCAGGCCCGGAAACAGGGTATTTCGCAGGTCTACACGCTGACCACGCGCACTGCACACTGGTTTATTGAAAACGGCTTCAAGCAAACCAGCGATTTCACCCTGCCCGCGACCAAACGAGACAGACACAATCCCGAGCGCGGTTCAAAAATCCTGACCAAGTCGATCTGATGCCCTACGACCTCAGCAACTACCTCGTTATCGGCGTCTCTTCACGCGCTCTGTTCGATCTCAATCGCGAGAACGAGATCTATGAAAACGAAGGCCTCGAAGCCTATTGCCGCTATCAACTGGAACACGAAAACGACGTACTCAAGCCAGGCACCGGGTTCGCACTAATCGAGGCGATCCTGGGCATCAACGATATCGAAACCGGGGTACGCCGCACCGAGGTCGTGATCATTTCGCGCAATTCGGCCGATACCAGCCTGCGCATCTCGAACTCGATCGACAGTTATAAACTTGATATTACGCGCGCGGCTTTTACCGGCGGTGAACCGGTGGCCAAGTATCTCAACGCCTTCGAGGTGGACCTGTTCCTGTCGGCCACCGAGGAAGACGTGCAGGCTGCGGTAGAATCGAATGTCGCCGCGGGGCTGATCTACGATGGGCCAGGCCATAACCGCGCGGACCCGTTGCAACAGATCAGGATTGCCTTCGACGGCGACGCGGTGCTGTTTTCCAAGGAATCGGAGATGATTTATCAACAACAGGGACTCGAAGCTTTCATCGAGCACGAAAAAGAGAACGCGCAACAACCGCTGCCGGAAGGGCCTTTCGCCAAACTACTGAAGACACTGTCCTTCCTGCAGTTCGACCTCGATAGCAATACCAGCCAGAGCCAGAACAAGCCCCCGATTCGTACCGCCCTGGTGACGGCCCGCAACAGCCCGGCGCATGAAAGAGTTATTCGCACCTTGCGTACCTGGAACGTACGCATCGATGAAACCTTTTTCCTGGGAGGTGTTCCCAAACACAAGATCCTGGAATCCTTCTCGCCGCATATTTACTTCGATGACCAGCACCAGCATTGCGAGGGGGCCGCCCGGGTGGTGCCAACTGCACGGGTACCGCACCGGGAGGACGAAACAAAAACGACCTGATTAACAGGCCGTTTTTCAATCAAGGGCGAGACGGTCGATCAGTCGTCACGACGCTGCTTCTCCAGGCGTTCGTGCTTCTCCTGGGCTTCCACCGTAAGCGTGGCGATTGGCCTCGCTTCCAGTCGGAACAACCCGATTTCCTCACCGGTGTCATCGCAGTATCCATAGGTGCCGTCGGCAACCCTGGACAGCGCCGAATCGATTTTATTCACCAGCTTGCGATAGCGGTCGCGGGTGCGCAATTCCAGGGCGGCATCGGTTTCCAGCGATGCGCGATCATTGATATCGGGCTCCTGCCAGTTCTCTTCCTTAAGGTGAGAAATCGTATTTTCTGATTCCTGCAACAGCTCTGCCCGCCAGGTCAGTAATTTCTGGCGAAAGTACTCGAGCTGCATCGGCGACATGTAGTCTTCTTTCGGGGACGGCTTGTAGCCATCGGGTAATTCTATTGTCATTGATTCGCTCTCCAAGTGATGACCATTAACAATAAAAGGCGGGCAGTATAGGGACGTTTATACGGTTCAGCAAGTCGTGATTAGGTTTTTTTGGGAAGACGTGAATTTACCCCCGAAACGCGCCCTTAAGATGTTTTCGGGGCCGCTTCGTGCCAGGACACGGTGTGTGACCGGCAGCGCCGTGTGCGGGCGCTTAAGGACGGCAACTATTGCAGGCGGTTTGTTCTTTTATCGCTATAATCATAGACTTATCCGTCAAACATGAAGCACGCTCAAACTGGAATACTATGTTCGTCTTTCGCCTGATCATTTTACTGGCTATCGTCGCCACCCTGCTGTGGCTACTGAAGCGGCTGTTTAGCGCTGACCCGGCACCGGAACAGCTGGACTCGACCCAATCGGAAAACATGCGGCAATGCAAGTATTGCGGCGTGCACGTGCCCGAGTCACAGGTAGTGTCTGTCGACGACGAAACCTATTGCTGCCAGGAACATGCAGACCTTGACCAGCAATAATCCGCTGCCGAGCGGCTACAAACCACGCTCGACCAACTGGACCTCGGTACGACTGCTCAATGTCTACCGCCTTGGCCTGGCGGCAATTTTTTTCGCGCAGAGTTTTGTCAGCCCGTCACCGCTGCTAAACATTGTATATCTCTCGCTCTATTCCTGGACCAGCTTCGCCTTCCTGCTGCTGGCCATGATCTGGATCGTGGCAGCCTTGATCGAGCGGCGCGGGTTTCAGAGCCAGGTAACGCTGCAAATATACAGTGACACGATCATAATCATTCTGCTGATGCATGCCTGCGGTGGTATCTCCAGCGGCCTGGGCATGCTGCTAATTATCTCGGTCGCGGTATCGAGCCTGCTGACCGAGCAGGCCCTGGCGATACTGTTTGCCTCGCTGGCTTCGCTCGGGCTGCTGGCCGAACACATTTACTCGGTTAACAACCTGCCCGGATACACTGGTACCTCGACCCAGGTAGGGATTCTTGGTGCGAGCCTGATCGCCACCGCGATCGTGACGCATAACCTGATGAAGCGAATTCGCAGCAGCGAACAGTTAATCCAGCAGCGCGAGCGCGACGTCGCCTTGCTGTCGGCGCTGAACCAGGAGATTATCGAGAACCTGCAGGCCGGGGTTATCGTGCTAAGCCGCAACGACCAGATCCGGCATATCAACCAGGCTGCGCTCGACATGTTGCGCCTGGCCAACATCAAGTCCATCTCGCTGCAAAAGGATTGCCCCAAGGTGCTGGCGGCACTGGAAGCCTGGCGCAACAATCCCGGCGATTCGTCAGCTTCGCTGGCAGCGGATGCCGGTCTTGCGAATATCCAGATCAGTTTCCGCGAGCTGCAAATCGAGGGTCAGCCCAACACCATGATATTTCTCAACGATGTGTCTTCGATCCGCGACAGCATGCAGCAGGCCAAGCTGGCTTCGCTCGGCCACCTGACCGCGAGTATCGCACATGAAATCAGGAATCCGCTGGGCGCGATCTCCTACGCGGCAGAATTGCTCAACGAAAACGAGGAACTGGCCGAAACGGATGAGCGCATGATTGAAATCATCAACCAGCACACGCTGCGGATCAACAATATCATCGAGGATATCCTGAAGATCTCGCGCAGCAGTCCGACCGCCAGGGAGCAGGTCGACCTCGAAACCTGGCTGCCTGGCTTTATCGACGACTTCTGTCAATCCGGGCTGGCCGAACCCGATACTTTCGAACTTGAAATGGACGTATCGCACCCGCTTCTACTGTTCGATACCGGTCACCTGGCGCAAATTCTGACCAACCTCTGCACCAACGCCGTGGTTCATGCCGACAACGACGAGCCGATTACGATTCGGGTCTTCGCCACCGAGGCCTACCCGCTTTGCATCGAGGTTGCCGACCGCGGACCCGGCGTCGATGCCGAAATCCTGGACCAGATTTTCGAACCTTTTTATACCACCAGCCACGAGGGCTCCGGCCTCGGGCTATATATCTGCGGGCAATTATGTGAACTCAACAATGCGTTTATAACCGCCAGGATCAACCAGCATAAAGGCACCAGCTTCATATTGCAGATGACTTCGCTCGCGATTGAAACCGAAACCAGGACGGATATATGACCAGGCAGCGCGTTTTAATTGTCGACGACGAACCCGACATCCGGGAGTTGCTGGAGATTACCCTGTTGCGCATGGGTCTCGAAACTCGCAGCGCCGAGGACTATAGCGACGCTACCCGAATCCTGCACGACGAAGCTTTCGATTTATGCCTGACCGATATGAAACTGCCCGATGGCGACGGAATCGCGCTGGTTGAACACATTCAACAACATTGCCCGAATACGCCGACCGCGGTGATTACCGCGCACGGCAGCATCGATCTGGCGATCAAGGCGATGAAATGCGGCGCATTTGATTTTGTCTCCAAGCCGGTCTCCCTGGAAACCCTGCGCAATCTCGTGGACAAGGCCCTCACCCTGCCGAGTTCTCCCCAGAATGCAGGGGATCCAGCGGATACCCGGTACCAGATCATCGGCGATTCGGCGGTGATGGACGAGTTAAAGCGATCGATCGCGAAGTTTGCTCGCAGCCAGGCCCCGGTGTTTATCAGCGGCGCCTCGGGCACCGGGAAGGAACTGGTGGCAAGACAGATACACCTGCAGGGTTCCCGTGCGGACGCAGCCTTCGTTGCGGTTAATTGCGGCGCTATTCCGTCCGAATTGATGGAAAGCGAACTTTTCGGCCATTTAAAAGGCAGCTTTACCGGCGCCACCAGTGACAGCGAAGGTTTGTTCAGGGCCGCCAACGGGGGCACGTTGTTCCTCGACGAAATCGCGGATTTACCGTTGGCGATGCAAGTCAAGCTGTTACGCGTAATCCAGGAAAAGTCGATCCGTGCGGTCGGTGCTCAAAAGGAAGAGTCGATCGATGTCAGAATTATCAGCGCCTCGCACAAGGATATCGACGCCATGGTCGCCGACGGCAGTTTCCGCCAGGATCTCTACTACCGAATCAATGTCATCGGTGTCGCCGTACCCACCCTGGCGGAGCGGACCGAAGATATTGCACAGCTTGCCGATTACCTGATCCAGAAACATAACTTTCTCAACCGCGCCAATATCAGCATCAGCGACGAAGCCCTGGCGGCGCTGCTAGCCTACCCGTTTCCCGGGAACGTGCGCGAACTGGAAAACATCATCGAACGCGCTCTGGCGCTATGTGAAAATGAAATTATCGGTCGGGAAGACCTCCAGTTGCCCGATATCGCGCAAAACAGGGCCGCAAAGCAATCGAGTCTCGGCGAAATGACCCAGAACCTGGAGCGCGAACAGATCGCCTCCGCCCTCGAAGACCACCGCTGGAACCAGTCCGCGACCGCGCGCGCCCTCGGAATCACGCTGCGGCAGCTGCGCTATCGCATGGAAAAACTGAAACTGACCCGCTAACGGTTACTGAAACAGGTTGAACTCGGCCTGGGAATTATCGCTCTGGCCTTCAAGATAGAAAAACATCGCTGCGCATCGACAGCTCAATGCCAGGTTTCAACAGAATCGATACGTCAGGCGAGACGCGTTTGCCTGTTGCCAGGCTACCTGTTCCAGCCTGTGGTCATGGCTCCTCATTCCGAATCCTGTTTTCCGACCTGCTGACAGGCGCCATACGTCGGCGCTGACCGACCTGTCCAGGTTGACCCTGGGATTATGCGATCGAGTTTCTCTCATCGAACGACCAGGGGTATCCGCATCGATATTCTCGAGCCTTAGCTCGATACCGTGTTTCGTTTCAGGGCCGGGACTGGCCTGTGGCGGATTCGGGGGCATAAAAAAAGGGTAAGACCTTTCGGTCTTACCCTTGATTGGTATCATCCAGGAAGCTGAATGATAATCCTGGGCTTTATTATCTACATTCAGCCGGCAGGAATTGTGCAGGGATGGTGGTGCTTGCGTTTACCGCATCACAGCGCCAAACGACACTACCAGTAGAGTTGACGTCAGAGATGCCTGCGCCGCCGATAAACGGGGCAAAAGCCAGCACGTTGGTAGCAGCCAGCTGCGGGATGTTACCCATAGTGACGGTAATTTCACCGGTACCACCGTTAACCGCGATGGCGGAAATCTTGTCAGTTACCAGGTTGGCCTGGTCAGCAACAACTTCAGCAGCGTAACGAACGATACCGTTCATGCCGTCATCAGCAAACATCTCGGTAACACCGACCTTGATGGCACTGGCAGCGATCGCACCTTCTGAAACCTTGGCACGTACCGTGTAATCCTGGTAAGCAGGCAGCGCTACAGCGGCCAGAATACCGATGATTGCAACTACGATCATTAATTCGATCAGAGTAAAACCAGATTGTTGTTTCTTCATTTTAAATACCTCAGTTAAAAATAAGTTTTGGCCGGGGCCAGACTGAAACGGAACAGCCGAATCATGGTATTTATAGTGCAGATGCCGTGCCAATTCTCGAAAAAATTGATTAGTTTTTAATTTTCACATAGTTACGGACTTTTCTTAAAATAATTATCCGATGATACGGTCATTGATCCGGGCAAATATTTGACATTTTTGTCAATTTTTGACAGCCGTGTCAGAAAAGTTTGTCAAATCCAGGCAAACAGGGATGCGGGGTCGAGCTGTCGCCAGGACCGGGTACAGATAATCAGGAATAGATCCGCCCTTGAGCCTGTGTTTATAGACCGCTATCCAGGCGGTGTCGGGACCCTTGCCCGGACAGACCCTGTCTACTAGCATGCCGGCAGCGGAAAAACAGGCGCTACGGCGGGGCTCGATTTTATCGACTCGACGACAATCCTGGAAAACCCGGGCTCGATTCGTTCTGCTAAAACTAAAGCCGCGGATTAACCCTCAATCCCGTCTCCGTGCAGGCTCCGGATCGACCATCCGCCGGGGGGAGAAAAAGAACCGGAATGCTATTAATAAACTGATTTAATCTTTCCTAATAAGCAACTGATTTCACAAGAATTCGTTTGCCGGCAATATTTATCGAATATGAGCAGTATTGTGCTTTAATAAATAGACAGATTTCCCAAAAAAATCGCGAAACTATAATATACTTTGACTCTGAAACAATAATCTGACTCTCTAATATAGACTGCTTATGGCCGCAACTAACGTTAATTTGACCGGTATCGCCCGCAAGATGGTTACGGATAATCACCTGGACGAAGCTGCAGCGGTCGAGGCGGTCGAGAATGCCAACAAGGAAGGCGTACAGTTCACCACCTACCTGGTTAACAACAAGATTGTTCCGGCCTCCGTGATCGCGATGATCTCGTCGCAGGAGTTCGGTCTGCCCGTGTTCGATCTCGACGTGATGGATACCGAGGTCGCCGCATTTGGGCTGATCCCAGAAAAACTGATTACCAAGCTGAACGCCGTGCCGCTGTTCAAGCGCGGCAACCGGCTGTTCGTCGCGATATCCAGTCCAACCAACACCCAGGCGCTGGATGAAATCAAGTTTGCCACCGGCCTCTCGACCGAGGCAGTGCTGGTACAGGAGAACCAACTGGCGGAATTCATCGACAAAGCTTCCAGCGCGATGGATACCGGCATGGACGATATGCTCGACGACGACCTCGAAGATCTCGATATCGGCGCCGAGGAAGACGATGATTCCGGCCCGACCAGGGCCGATGCCGACGACGCGCCGGTCGTCAAATACGTCAACAAGATTCTTCTCGATGCCATCAACAAGGGCGCCTCCGACATACACTTCGAGCCCTATGAGAAACGCTACCGGGTGCGCTACCGTATCGACGGCATCCTGTCGGAAGTCGCCTCGCCACCAATTACCATAGCGGCCAAGCTGACCGCTCGCGTCAAGGTCATGTCACGCATGGATATATCCGAGCGACGCGTTCCGCAGGATGGCCGTATCAAGCTAAAGTTATCCAAGAAACGCGCCATCGATTTTCGTGTCAACACTTGCCCCACTTTGTTTGGCGAAAAAGTGGTGCTGCGTATTCTCGATCCGTCCAGCGCCCAGCTCGGCATCGATGCGCTCGGCTATGAGCCGGAGCAAAAAGAACTTTACCTCAAGGCGCTGGCCAATCCCTATGGCATGATCCTGGTTACCGGCCCAACCGGTAGCGGCAAGACCGTCTCGCTTTATACCGGTTTGAACATTCTGAACGTCCCGGAAACCAATATCTCGACCGCCGAGGATCCCGCGGAAATAAACCTCGAAGGAATCAACCAGGTCAACGTTAACGACAAGGTCGGGCTCACGTTTGCCGAGGCCCTGAAGGCATTCCTGCGACAGGATCCGGACATCATCATGGTGGGTGAGATTCGTGACCTCGAGACCGCGAGTATTGCAATCAAGGCGGCGCAAACCGGACACCTGGTAATGTCCACCCTGCATACCAACGACGGCCCGCAAACCCTGACCCGTCTGATGAACATGGGCGTACCGGCATTTAATATCGCCACGTCGGTAACCCTGATTATCGCCCAACGCCTGGGCCGGCGCCTGTGCGGAGAATGCAAGACGCCGGATGATATACCCAAGGACGTGCTGGTCAAGGAAGGCTTCACCAAGGAAGATCTGGCCGAGGACTTCAAGATCTACAAGGCCGTGGGCTGCGACAAATGCACCGGCGGCTACAAGGGTCGAGTCGGCATTTACCAGGTAATGGGCATTTCCGAGGAAATGGGTCGTCTGATCATGGGCGGCGCTAACTCGATCGATCTTGCCGACCAGGCGCGCAAGGAAGGGGTCGACGATTTGCGTCGATCCGCATTGAAGAAAGTCAAGCAGGGCCTGATCAGCCTTGAAGAAGCAAACCGAGTAACTAAGGACTAAACCATGGCAGCGAAAGCAGCAACGGCTGAAAAAATAGAATTCCTATACGAAGGCACCAACCGTGGTGGCTCCAAGGTGAAGGGCGAAATTTTCGCACTCAACGACGCGCTTGCCAAAAACGAGTTGCGTAAACAGGGCATTAACCCGCTCAAGGTCAAGAAAAAGCCAAAATCACTGTTCAGCGGTGCGCAAAAGATTACACCCGCCGATATCTCGATTTTTGCCCGTCAGATGGCGACCATGATGTCCGCGGGCGTGCCCCTGGTGCAGTCTTTCGAAATCATCGCTCAGGGTAGCGACAACCAATCGATGCAAAAGCTTATCACCAGCATCAAGAACGAGGTCGAGGGCGGCGTTGGACTGGCAGAAGCGCTGTCCAAGCAACCACTTTATTTCGATGCGCTGTTCGTCAACCTGGTAAACGCTGGCGAACAGTCGGGTGCGCTCGAAACCATGCTGGACAAGCTGGCGACTTACAAGGAGAAAGTCGAAGCGCTGAAAGCCAAGGTTAAAAAAGCACTGTTTTACCCGATTGCGGTTTTGATCGTCGCCTTTGTGGTTACCGTAATTCTGCTGGTGTTCGTTGTACCCCAGTTCGAGGAACTGTTTCAATCGTTCGGCGCCGACCTGCCGGCATTGACCCAGGTCGTCATCGACCTGTCGAAATTCATGCAATCCTGGTGGTATGTGATTGCCGGTGGTATCGCCGGCGCGGTGTACATGTTCTTCAGGTTCAAGAAAACTTCCCCGAGGTTACAGGAAGCCTGGGACCGGATGGCGCTAAAAGCGCCAGTGGTCGGCGAAATTGCAACCAAATCCGCGATTGCACGCTTCGCACGCACACTCGAAACCATGTCCGCCGCCGGTGTCCCACTGGTCGAGGCGATGGACTCGGTCGCCGGTGCAACCGGTAACATCATTTATCATAACGCGAGCCTCAAGATCAAGGACGAGGTCTCCCAGGGCACGCAGTTACAGACCTCGATGCGCAATACCGGATTGTTTCCCAACATGGCGATACAGATGGTATCCATCGGCGAGGAAGCCGGCTCGCTTGACGCAATGCTGGCCAAGGTCGCTGATTTTTACGAGGCGGAGGTCGACAACGCAGTTGACGCACTCACCTCGCTGCTCGAACCGATTATCATGTCCGTGCTCGGCGTTCTGGTCGGCGGCATGATCGTGGCAATGTACCTGCCGATCTTCAAGCTGGGATCCGTGGTCTAGGGACAGCTGCTTGTTCGATCCTTTTATTTCTCTGTTCGAACAGCAGCCGGTCATCTACCTCGCTACCCTGTTCGTTCTCGGGGCCACGGTTGGCAGTTTTCTAAACGTTGTTATTTACCGGCTGCCGGTAATGATGCAACGCGAATGGCGTCAGGATTGCCTCGAGTTTCTCGAACAACCGGCCGACGCCGGGAATGAAGCGTTTAACCTTAGTACCCCACGTTCTCGCTGTGGTAACTGTGGTCATCAAATTTCCGCTCTCGAAAACATTCCAATCCTCAGCTACCTGGTGCTGCGCGGCAAATGTTCGGCCTGCAAAACCTCGATATCGGCGCAATATCCGCTGGTCGAATTATTTACCGCCATCGTGTCGGTCGTGGTTGGATGGCATTTTGGGGTTAGCCCGCAGGCTGTTGCGGCCCTCTTTCTGAGCTGGTGCCTGATCGCGGCCAGTGGCATCGATATCGGCCACAAACTGTTGCCCGACAGTATCACGCTGCCAATGCTGTGGCTGGGCATCCTGTTATCCCTGTTCGACATTTTCGTCGATCTCGAGACCAGCGTCATTGGGGCGATGGCGGGTTACCTTAGCCTGTGGAGCGTATTCATTCTGTTCAAGCTGGTCACCGGCAAGGAAGGCATGGGGCACGGCGATTTCAAGTTGCTCGCCATGCTCGGCGCCTGGCTGGGCTGGAAGCCGCTGTTCGTGGTCATCCTGACCTCTTCCGTGGTCGGCGCCGTGGTCGGGATCAGCATGATCCTGTTAAAGTTGACCGAACGTGGCACCCAGATACCTTTTGGTCCCTATCTCGCCGCGGCGGGCTGGATGACTCTGCTCTGGGGTAGCGAGTTAATGCAGTTTTACTTTTCTATTTTTGGTTTATAGGCAGACCTTATAGCCATGTTTTCTGTTGGGCTCACCGGGGGCATAGCATCAGGCAAAACCACGGTCAGTAACCTGTTCGCGAAACTTGGCGTTCCGGTGGTCGATACCGATATCATCAGTCGCAGATTGCTGGAACCGGGTGAACTGGCCTTCGACCAGGTGTGCGCACATTTTGGCAATCGTATATTGAAAGCAGATGGCGGAATCGATCGCAGCCGCCTGCGTGAAATCGTTTTTAATAATCGAGATGAAAAATCCTGGCTCGAAACCATGCTGCATCCGTTAATCTTCCAGCGCAGCCATGAAGCGATGCTTGCGACCGCGCCTGCGAACTATGTCATGGTCGTGGTTCCACTATTGTTCGAAACCAATTTCCAGGCACTGGTCGATCGCATCCTGGTAGTCGACTGCCCACCAGAGCAACAGATCGAACGCCTGGTCAAGCGTGACCATATCGACGAATCGCTGGCGCGGAAAATGCTGTCTCAACAACTGGGTAATGATCAGCGGGTGGCCCGGGCGCACGATGTTATCGATAATCGGACCGCGTCCGCCGATCTTGAATCCCAGGTTGCTGATTTGCACCGCTTTTACCTGGAATTGTCCAGTGATTGAAAACCTGGCAAACCGCTATCCAGCAGGCTTCGACATCAACACATTGTTTTCGGCTATACTTTAGGGGTTTCGCATTAATTCACGAGCGATGTTGGGCAAATACCAGACATTCGAACAGCCGCTAAACGAGCGCATCCGTATGTGTTTGCGCGTCGAAACCCTGATGAAACGATTTCATTACTTCGAGGCGTTGAAAGGCGACTGGAGCGCATATAGCGCCCTGCTGACGATTCTTGAGTTAACCTCGTTGCTCGAGCGGGGTGATCTGAAACAGGAGTTGATGAAGGAGATCGAGCGCCAGCATGGTGCGCTCCAGGCCTTGTCCAGACACCAGGATGTCGATCATTCCAAGCTTGACCTGATACTGAGCAAACAGAAGCATGCGCTCGAACAGCTGCATCGTCTCGATGGTAAGCTGGGCGAGCACTTAAAACGGAACGATTTCCTGCTGGGCATTAAACAACGCACATCGATACCCGGTGGTTCCTGCGATTTCGATCTGCCGCAGCTGCGTTTCTGGTTGAACCGGGACCACGAAAGCAGAGTGGGCAACCTGCGGGAATGGGCGACGCCCTATTGCCAGCTAGAAGAGGTCATCTCGCTTGTATTAAAAACCATTCGCGATAGTGGCGCCGCCAGGTCGGTAGTCGCGGAAAACGGCTTCTATCAGAAACCCCTCGACACCAAACAATCAACCCAGCTGATTAGCATCGGCGTCGATGCCAACGACGGAATTTATCCGGAAATCAGCGCCGGCAAGCACCGCTACTCGGTCAGGTTCATGCGCCTCGATTCAGGCGAATCGATTCCCACCCAGGTCAAGGCAGACGTCGAGTTTCTGCTTTCGCGCTGCACTTTATAGCATCCAGTATCGGGATATCCGCCGGCGGGAAACGGTAGCGATCGATTTCATTGAGCCCGATCCAGGCGATACGCTGCTGTTCCCGGGCTTCGACCTCCCCCCGGTACTCGTCGACGCTCCAGGTATCCAGTAGAACATTACGCTCCGGGTAACGAAAATAAACCTGCATATAAGGACTGCCCCTGGTCACCTGTATATTAACTTCCTCGGCGATCTCTCGTTGCAAGGCCTGCCAGGCGGTCTCATCCTGCTCCAGTTTGCCACCGGGGAACTCCCAGTAGTGTTCGAGGTGTTTACCCTTCTGGCGCTGAGCGATTAAAAACCGACCGGGTTGCTTCTGGCTCCAGATTATCGCCGCAACGACATGCAGATGTTCTTCATCGATGGAAACCGGATTGACGACGGGCTCAGTTCTCATGTCCCGCCAGATTTCGCCTGGGGCAAAACACCTCGATCGAGCTAGCTGCGGTATTCCGCATTTATCTTCACGTAATCGTAAGACAGGTCGGAGGTCCAGATACGCGCCATCGATCGGCCCAAATTCAAGTTAACCCGGATGCAAATTTCCGAGCGCGACATTTCTGCCTGCCCCAGGGCCTCCCGGTATTCCGGGTCGGGCAATCCGTGGTGCAACAAGCACACCTGCCCCAGATAGAGGTCGACGAGATCGGTATCGATATGCGTTACCGGTGCGCGCCCGATAGCCATAATGAAGCGCCCCCAATTCGGGTCCGACGCAAACAGAGCGGTTTTTACCAAGGGCGATTCGGCAATTGTGAAAGCGACGCTGCGCGCATCGGTTTCACTGGCAGCGCCTTCGACCTGGACCTCGACAAACTTGGTGGCGCCCTCGGCATCGCGAATAATTGCCTGGGCAAGTTGTTCGAATACCGACTGCAGCGCCTGACAAAATACCGCATGTGCCAGGTCTACCTGAACCCCGGAAGCACCGGTCGCGATCAGTACGCAGGAATCATTGGTCGAGGTATCACCATCAACGGATATCGAGTTAAAACTGCGCTTGACCATCTGCGCGAGCATTTCTTCCAGCTGCTCGGACTCGATGCTGGCGTCGGTTGCGATATAGCTGAGCATGGTCGCCATATTCGGTTTGATCATGCCCGAACCCTTGGCCATGCCGGTAATGGAAACGGTCTTACCGTCGATTTCGAGTTGCTGGCTAACCGCCTTGGGCAGCGTATCGGTCGTCATGATGGCTTGCGCGGCCTCGAGCCAGTTGCCGGCATCGAGCCGGTCAAGTAGTTGCGGGATCGAATTTGTTATCGGCGCTAGCGGTAATGGTTCGGCGATGACACCGGTTGAGAACGGCAAGACCTGGTCACGGCTAACGCCCGCGGCGGTGGCGACGGCATCGCAACAGGCGATCGCATCCTTAAGACCGGCCTCCCCGGTGCCTGCATTGGCGTTACCGGAGTTGATTAGCAGATAACGGGGTGCCGGCTCCGTAGACAGGTGTTGCTGACAAAGCTTTACCGGTGCCGCGCGGAAATGGCTCTGGGTAAATACGGCCGCCAGGCTAGATTCCGGGGCAATTTCGACCAGGGTCAGGTCTTTTATCGTGGGATCGCTTTTGATGCCGCAATAGGTTGCCGCCAGGCGGATTCCCTTTACCGGGAAAAGATCGTGTGGTGCCGCCAGCCCTACAGCCATCGCCAGGGTCCTAGAGCTTACCGTGACATTGCTTGAATTTCTTGCCCGAGCCGCACCAGCAGGGTTCGTTACGGCCGATCTTTCGTT
>Ga0316201_10000817_pt1 | contig 19431 bp, 17 predicted proteins | sample CS6wburrow_MG_FD_204516 | JGI IMG/M metagenome (GOLD analysis project Ga0316201, IMG submission 204516) | Coastal sediment microbial communities from Delaware Bay, Delaware, United States - CS-6 worm burrow | ecosystem: Environmental > Aquatic > Marine > Coastal > Sediment | place: USA... | reverse complement strand
TTCGATCGGGGAGAAGGAGCGGCTAACCCGTCGCTTCACCGCGTCTCTGGGCGACACGATCGGGCCCCACACTGATATCCCTGCACCCGATCTCTACACAGATGCGCAAACGATGGCGTGGATATACGACACCTATACGATGATGCACCCGGGAGAGGCCAACCTGCCGGTGGTCACCGGCAAGCCGGTCGAGCTCGGAGGATTGGCAGCCCGCCAGGGTGCCACAGCCCGTGGTGTCTTCTACGTGACTGAGCACTTCCTCGACATCGGCGGCATCGTCGGCATCGACTCACTGGATGGTCTGACGGTTGCCATCCAGGGGTTTGGCAGTGCCGGGCGCCATGCCGCCCAGCTGTTCCGGGACGCGGGTGCGCTGGTGATAGCAGTTTCGGACTCGCGCGGGGGGATTCACGATCCTGGCGGACTCGACGTCCGTGCCGTCGGACGATTCAAGAACGAAACCGGCACGGTGGTCGGCTTCCCCGGTGCCGCCGCGCTGCGCCCGTCGGCGGTACTGGAGACACCCTGCGACATTCTGATTCCTGCGGCCATTGAGAACCAAATCACTTTGCGAAACGCCGCCGCTGTCGATGCCCGTCTGGTCGTTGAGGCAGCCAATGGTCCCATCACGCCGGCAGCCGACGACATACTGGCCGAACGTGGGATCAAGGTCCTTCCCGACATCCTGGCGAACGCTGGAGGGGTTGTCGTCTCCTACTTCGAGTGGGCGCAGAACATCGAGAACCAGCAGTGGGAGGACACCGATGTGGTCGAGAAGCTGCGGACGAAGATGCGGCGAGCCACCGAGGTGGTACTCACTCGCCGCACCGCGCTGATTGAGGCGCTGGACAGTTATCGGGATGCCTGGGACGCAGCGACGGGATCAACCACGACGCTCCCGACACCCGATTTGCGCACCGCTGCCCAGGTGGTTGCGATCCAGCGATGCCGCACCGCCGCGCTGCAACGCGGAGTGTGGCCGTGATCGCCTGACTTGGGGTAGCGCCGCGAAGTCGCAACGAAGAGCCCGCACCGCCTTTATTCAACACCCTCCTAGTAGCGTTGAGTCCGCATCACATCACTCGAGGAGGTCGAACTGTGAACCGTGACCAGATTCTGCGCGCACTGGGGCTCGAGGAAGAGAATCCCGGCGCCTACGCCGCCGGATGGATCACCACCAGCGGAGACCTTCTCGCCAGTTACGACCCCGCTACCGGCAACCCCATTGCGTCGGTGAAGCAGGCGACCATCGCCGACTACGAGAACGTGGTTGCCAACTCGGCCGAGGTCTTCAAGGAGTGGCGGATGTTGCCGGCACCCGAGCGAGGCAACTACGTGCGGCTACTCGGCAATGCGCTGCGCGACTACAAGGATCCGTTGGGGTCGCTGGTGTCGTACGAGATGGGCAAGATCAAGCCGGAGGGCGACGGCGAGGTCCAGGAGATGATTGACATTGCCGATTTCGCCGTCGGTCTGTCTCGCCAACTCTATGGGCTGACCATGCCTTCGGAGCGTCCCCGGCACCGCATGTACGAGCAATGGCACCCGCTGGGTCCTGTGGGGGTCATCACCTCTTTCAATTTCCCGACGGCCGTGTGGGCGTGGAATGCCTGCATCGCCGCGGTGTGCGGTGACACGATGATCTGGAAGCCGTCGAGTTCGACCCCGCTAACCGCGGTTGCCGTCACCAGGATTGCTCATGAGGTCATGGCCGGCAGCGGTTTCGAAGGGGTGTTCAATTTGGTGATTGGCTCGGGCGGCACCGTTGGGGACACCATGATCAACGACCGGCGGGTTCCGCTGGTATCTGCCACCGGTTCGTGTGGCATGGGAGAGCGGGTTGGCACTGCGGTGGCGAAACGCCTTGGGCGTTCCCTACTGGAGCTCGGCGGCAACAACGCGATCATCGTCATGGACGATGCCGACCCGGACCTGGTTACTCGGGGAGCCCTGTTTGCTGCCGTCGGCACGGCCGGGCAGCGCTGCACCTCCTTGCGTCGGCTGATCATCCAGCGGGGGATCTCGGACCTCGTAGCCAAGAAGCTGGCCGAGTCGTACGCGACGGTCCCCATTGGCGATCCGCTCGAAGACGGGATCCTGATGGGACCGCTGATCAACCAGAGCGCGGTCGATACCTTTGCCGCCGCAGTTGGTATCGCCAAGGAGCAAGGTGGCGAGGTGCTTTGCGGCGGGAACGTTCTCGATCGCGAGGGCTGCTACGTCGAGCCAACCATCATCAAGATGCCTGCCGATGCGGACATTCTGGGGGTGGAGACTTTTGCTCCGATCTTGTACCTGATCGAATTCGACGACCTGGCCGAGGCCGTAGCCATCAACAACGGGGTCGACCAGGGTCTCTCCTCGGCGATCTTCACCGACTCCATGAAGTCTGCCGAGCGGTTCTTGTCACACGAAGGCTCCGACTGCGGCATAGCCAACGTCAACATCGGGACTTCAGGAGCCGAGATCGGTGGGGCCTTCGGTGGCGAGAAGGATACCGGAGGGGGTCGCGAGTCCGGCTCGGATTCCTGGAAGGCATACATGCGTCGTCAGACCGTCACCATCAATTGGAGTGACGATCTGCCGCTCGCGCAGGGAATCGAATTCGGCTAGAAACCGACCTACTCGTTCAAGGCAAAGGGTGGGTACTCGTCGGTGAGGCTGAACAACCATCCGTTGATTCGGGTTGACCAGCGGACTGCGCCGACTACGAAGTTGAAGATCCCCTCGGGGTACACGCCGGTGAAGGCAATCGCCCAGTAGGCGATATATGCGGCGATGCCGGCGGCGATTCCAATGAAGTAGAGCACGATGAAGTGGGGAATCAGCAGGAGCGCCTTGAGGAACCACAGAATGCCGGCGACTGCCAGACCACGACCCCGTTCGAGAGTGGGTTCGGTGATGATCACCCGTGCCGGGTATTCGGGCTGCTCCAGTGCAAATGCCGGGTATTCGTCGTTCAGGCTGCCGATCCACGCGGTGATCCGTGCGTTCCAACCCAGCGAGTTGTGGACAAAGCGTGCGATGCCGGGCGAAAGGCTGCCGTTGAGGGCAATTCCCCAATAGCCGAACCAGGTGCCGATCACGGCCCCGACCGACACAAACCACAGGGCGATCAAATGGGGAATCGCCAGCAACAGCTTGATCGGAAAAAAGATTCCGGCCACGGCTAGGCCCCGGCTGCGCTCACCCGAACCATATTCGATGGATACATCAATCGGATAGTTCATGATCTCTCCCACACAGGACTGAACTGCGACCCTACCGGAACTCCGCTCGGATCTGACCTATCCGAACCGGTAGCCGACGCTGCGTACGGTGGTGATCCATGACGACCGCTCCTCGCCCAGTTTGGCCCGGAGGCGGCGCACGTGAACGTCTACGGTGCGCGAGCCACCGAAGTAGTCGTACCCCCACACCTTGGACAGGATCTGGTCCCGGCTCCACACCCGGCCGGGGTTCTCCACCAGAAACCGCAGCAGCTCGTATTCCATGAACGTGAGATCGCGGGGTTCTCCGCCAACTGTGGCCTGGTAGGTAGCCGTGTTGAGCTGCAAGTCCCGGAACCTGATTACGTCATCGTCGGTGGCTATCGGAGAACTCGAATGCAGTTTTCCCAGCCGAACCCGTAATTCGGTCCGATCGACCGGTGACAGCAGGAAGTCGGCGAATCCGGTCTCACCAACGATGTCGCCCGTCATGGTGCGGTCGATCAGCAACAAGACGGGCAGGCTCAACTCTTCGGTGAGTTTGCCGGCGAAAGCCAACGACCGTCCGAGATCCGACGTCACCTCAACCAGTGCCGCCGTCCACCCGCCTTCCGGAACCCGGTCCGCAATGTCCTCCATGTCCGCCACCGGCACCGGCTGGTATCCCGCGGCCAGCAAAGCCGCAATCAGCGGCTGGGTTGGCGCATCGGGATAGACGGCAACAAACATCACAACACCGGCAGGTACTGCTCTAGTTCGAAGCGGGATACGTGGTGCTCGTACCGCTGCCATTCACGCCGCTTGTTACGTAGAAACCACTCGAAGACGTGCTCTCCGAGAGTGTCCTTCACCAATGGTGATGACTCCATTGCATCGAGCGCTTCGGATAGGGTCGTTGGCAGCCTCTCGGCAGATCCGACCTGCTCGGGATCGGGTAGCTCGTATTCGTTTTCCATCCCGGCAAGACCGGCTGCCAGTATCAGTGACAACGCCAGGTACGGGTTGCAGGCCGGATCGGGGGCACGGTATTCGATCCGAGTTGACCCGGGACGGTTGGCGCCGACGCTGGGGACTCGCACCACTGCGGCCTGGTTAGTGCGGTCCCAGGTCGACAGCACCGGAGCGTCAAAGCCGGTCACCAATCGCTTGTATGAGTTCACCCATTGGTTGGTAACCGCTGTGATCTCACGGCCGTGGCGGATCAGGCCTGCCATGAAGCCTCGGGCTGATTCCGAGAGATTGTGTTCCTGGGTGCCGTCGTGGAAGGTGTTCGTGTCTCCCTCGAACAACGAGATGTGAAGGTGCAACCCGGAGCCATCGTGACCCTCCAACGGCTTGGGCATGAACGTGGCGTAGATGTCGCGCTCCATCGCCACTTCCTTGATGGCCAACCTGGTGGTCATCAGGTTATCGGCCATGGTCAGCGCGTCGGTGTGACGTAGATCGATCTCATGCTGGCTCGGGGAAACCTCATGGTGTGACGACTCCACCGGGATTCCGAGCCGTTCCAGCGCGACGATCGTGCTGCGCCGGTACTCCTGTGCGACGTCCAACGGCGTCAGGTCGAAGTAGCCCCCTCGGTCGAGGATCTGCGGCTCAGGTCCGCTGTCTGCGAAGTAGAAGTACTCGACTTCGGGACCCACATAGAACGTATACCCGGCCTGGTGAGCACGCTCCAGGTTGCGACGGAGTACCCAGCGCGGATCTCCCTGGAACGGTTGCCCATCGGGGGTGACGATGTCGCAGAACATACGGGCCACCCCGGCATCGCCATCACGCCACGGCAGGATCTGAAAGGTAGTCGGGTCGGGCTGCGCCAGCATGTCCGACTCCTGGTCGCGCGAGAAGCCGTCTATGGCCGAGCCATCGAACCGCATCCCGTTGGCGAATGCCGACCCGAGCTCCGCCGGAGTGATAGCGAAGGACTTGAGGAACCCGAGAATATCGGTGAACCACAGTCGAATGAAGCGCACGCCGCGCTCTTCGACGGTCTTGAGTACATATTCCTCTTTCCGCTGCATCGGATACCTCCGGTGCCGATGCTAAGCCACCGTCGGCGCCTAGGACAGCCCGAATGGCCCACGAAACACACTGTTCACATTCCTGTTACCCGAGAGAAACCGTCAATTGACATACTGTTTCTCGCACCGGTTGCTCCGGCGCGCTGTTTATCAAGGAGCTGAAACATGGTTTATCGGGCCGAATACATCTGGATCGATGGTCAGATTCCGACCGCCAAGCTGCGATCGAAGACCAAGGTGATTGCCGACGGTGAGGCACCTCCTATCTGGGGTTTTGATGGGTCAAGCACTGAACAAGCGATCGGCAGCGCCTCCGACTGTGTGTTGCGTCCGGTTCGGGTGGTGCCTGATCCGATCCGGGGCGGCGACGACAAGCTCGTCATGTGCGAGGTACTCAACACAGACATGACTCCGCATGAGACCAACAAGCGTGCCCAGTGCGCTGAGGTTGCCGAGAAGTATGCCTCGCATGAACCGTGGTTTGGCATCGAGCAGGAGTACACGTTCTTCAAGGATGGACGCCCCCATGGCTGGCCGGCCGGTGGTTTCCCCGCCCCGCAGGGTGGCTACTACTGCGGTGTTGGCGCTGACGAGATTTGGGGCCGTGATGTTGTCGAGAATCACACCGAGGCCTGCATCGCGGCCGGTCTGGAGATTTCGGGAACCAACGCCGAGGTGATGATCGGACAGTGGGAGTTCCAGATCGGCCCCGGCGATGCCCTCAAGGTGTCGGACGAGATCTGGCTGGCCCGCTGGCTGCTGTATCGCCTTGCCGAGGACTACGACATCTCGGCCCACCTCATGCCGAAGCCGGTTGCCGGCGACTGGAATGGAGCTGGAGCGCATACCAACTTCTCGACCAAAGAGATGCGGGAAAGCTACGCCCCGATCATCGCTGCTTGTGAGGCATTGGGGAAGAAAGCCGACCTGCACATCAAGGAATACGGGGCCGGAATCGAGACCCGATTGACCGGCCTGCACGAGACCGCACCATGGACCGAGTACAGCTACGGCGTCTCTGATCGCGGGGCTTCGGTACGCATTCCCTGGCAGGTGGCCCGGGACGGCAAGGGTTACATCGAGGACCGCAGGCCCAACGCCAACATGGACCCATATGTCGTGACTGCGCTCATCACCGATACGGTGTGCTCGGAGTTCGACAAGGCGTAACCGCCTGCACAAGCCGCCGGATCCTCCTCCGGAACTGAAGACGGGGCCCATCGGGCCCCGTCTTTCTCATGTCCTTTGCGAGATTCTCAGCCGTCGGTGGCGAGCTCTTGGGCGCTGTCGAGCAACTGGTCGAACGTGGCTGCGGCGATATTGAAATCGTCGCGGGCAGCCAGTCGTTTCTCAGAACCAGAGGTGTTGACCAAACCGTCGAACATGTCGTCTGCTGCCTTCCGCATCTCGGCTGCAGCGGTGATGACGTCACTCCACTTGTCGGTAGCACTCTCTGGTACCACGACCGCAGCTACCTCATCGGCGAAATCGGCCGCGTCGGCTTTGAGAGCGCTCAACAAGTCGCGAGTTGCCCCGTAGCCGGTTACATCCGGGTATTCGGCATTGATCGTCTCGGCATCGGCCCGCATCTGCACGGCAGTTGCGGCGAGCGAGTCGAGTGTCGCCACAAACGCAACGACTTCCTCTGGAAGAGTCGTGGTAGTGGTCTCTTCAGGGGTCGTAGTTGTTGTCGTCGTTGTTCCCGCGGCAACGGTTGTCGTGGTTGGCGTCTCGGCAGGCGGCAGCGCGTTCACAAACGTGTATGTGAATGCCACCAGCCCGAGGACAACCAACGGCAGAATCCACCGGCCGTGTTTGGGATCTTCCTTGCTCACCGGCGCAAAGATAGTCCTTCCGTGGACCTGTGCCAGTTCATGTTGGGCCGGAGGTACCCTGTCGGCATGGATATCACTAATCGGGTGGCCATCGTCACGGGCGGTGCAACCAGGGTCGGGAGGGCGATCGCGCTGGGACTTGTCGACGCAGGAGCCAGCGTGTTTGTCCACTACAACAGGTCGGCAGGTCCGGCGGAAGAGACTCTGGTGGAGATCGAGAAACGGGGTGGCCGTGGCGCCATCGGCGCTGTCAATCTGGGCGATCCGGAGGCGGCCCCGGGTCTAATAGAGATGACGGCTGCGGCTCTTGGTCCGCCATCGATCCTGATCAACTCAGCTTCAGGGTTTGCCAAGGACACCATTGAAGATGTCACAATCGAGGGTTGGAGACGCAGCCACGACCTCACTCTGGCTACGCCCGTTTTCCTTACTCAGGCTTTTGCGGCGGCACTCCCCGAAAGTCTCGAGGGTGTGGTTGTCAACGTCACGGATGTCAGGACGCTGACTCCGTACCGGAAGCACTTCTCATATGTGATCGCCAAGGGCGGGGTGGACACTTTCACCAGAGCGGCGGCTGTGGCGTTGGCTCCTCAGATTCGAGTCAATGCGGTGGCGCTCGGGGTGATTCTGCCTCCACCAGGGGAGGATGCTGCTTACGTAGATGGCCTGGCTGCACAGCTCCCACTGCAGCGAGCCGGTGGTACTGAGCCCGTGGTCGAAGCGGTGGTGCAACTAGTTGGCAACGACTTCATCACCGGTGAGATCGTTCGTATCGATGGCGGCGGGCACCTGGTCTAGCCGGTTCGTCCGGACTTCTTGCCCCAGCAACCGTGAGCGCGGGTGAGCCCGATCTGCAGATGGGTGGCGCTTCCGGGGAGATTGCCTACAGCCTATAGGCATCGCCCTCGGCGGCGACCCCAATCCCGGCCCGCGCCACCCGAATGAATGCATCGCTGCTGCGGTCGAGCAACGGGTTGGAGTGGTTGAGGTGGGTGAAGCGAATCTTGGCCCGTTCCCGATCGGGCAGTGCGTTGAACCTGGTCAACGAGTCAACCACCAGCGGATGAGCGATTTCGGCAAGGTTCCTGCTCGGGAGTTCATCCTCGGAGAAGAAGGTCGCATCGAGTAGGGCGACGTCGATGCCGATGAGATGATGCTCGATCGGTGTTTCCCAGCCTTCCCAGCTATCGGTGTCGGGAACGTAGAGCACACTGTTGGTAGGACCGTCAACCCGGAACCCAACGGTCTCGCTGTATTCGTCGCGATGGGGTACCGGGAACGCGACCACCCTGACACTTGCGCTGAGGTCGATCGCAGTTCCGCAATCGATGAGGTGGAGATCGATGTTCCGGGCGGCGATCAGCTGCTCCCAAGGACCATTGCCCCGCAGGTAGTCGGCCAACCGCGGCGCGGCCCACACCGGCAGATGCCTGGTGTCCATGGCTTCCCGGCCGAGGTACATGAGGCCGGCGTAGTGACCCATATGGCCGTGGGTGAGGAGGATGCCGGCGAGCTGTAGACCCTTGGCATCGAGGCAGGCAAGTTGATCCCTGAAGTCTGGACCGGCATCCAGCAACCAGGCACGGCCGTCGTCCACAACAGCAACGCTGGCAGTGAGGTGAGGAGTCACGGTTTCCCCCCGGCAGCATGACCGAACGCAACCTGGTTGCGGGTGACCACCGTCCTGAGCTACGCCGAGCACCAGGACGTGGGGAGCGTCCATCAGTCGAAAAGCCTGACAAACAGCCCGCTGCTGATCTTGGGCAGAAACCAGGTCGACTTGGGTGGCATCACCAATCCCCGGTCGGCAACCGCGGCCACCTGATCGATGCTTGTCGGGTGCACCACAAAAAACGCGCCGCACCTCCGTTGGTCGGTGATGTACTCGAGCGGCACGGTGCCCGGGATGTACTCCAAGCGCTCGCTGGTCCGTGGATCGCTGATCCCCAGGATGGGGCCGAGGATCAGGTTATTCAGCAAGACCACATCCAGGCTGCCGTAGGGGTCGTCGCCGGCAAGCAGTTCGCCGGGAACGGTGAGCCGATACCACTTGTTGCCCACGAGCATCCCGAAGACGCCGGGACGTTCTGGTCGAGCTTCTTCGGGGTTGTCGACGTGGATTCTCTCCACATCCAGCCGCTCGCTCACCTTCTGCACGAACTCCACATCAGACAAGCCCGCCAGGTCGGCAACACAGCGGTTGTACTCGACGAGTTTCAGCTGCTGCGACGGGTAGATGATCCCCATCACGTAGTTGAACGGCTCGTCTCCAGTTGCCTCGGGGTGCTCGATTGCGGTTTCCCGCGCCAGTGCTGCGCCGGCCGCAGCGCGGTGGTGGCCGTCGGTTATGTACAGCGCATCGATGTTGTGCAAGCTGTGTTCGAGCTCGGCGACTTCCTCTTCGCCCACCTTCCAGACGCTCTGATGGACACCGTCCTGGCCCAGGAAGTCCAGCAGGGGTTCGGCGGCGGTGAGCCGATCGATGAGCGCGTTGATGCCGGCGTGGCGGTAGGTCATGCACATCGGATACGAGTTGGCCTGCATCCGCTTGAGGGCGCCGACTAGTTTCTCCTCAGAGTCGGTCTTGGTGTGTTCGTGACGCTTGATCAAACCGCGGTCGTATGCTGCCGCTTCCACCTCAGCAACAATCCCGGTCTGGGAACGCAACCCATCTGAAACGCGGTATACGTAGTACGCGGGCTCCCGGTGGTACTCATAGATACCGCGCGAGATCATTATGTTGAGACGCGCCCTCCCCACCGGAGTGGCCAGGTCGTCGCCGTCGCCCTCGCATTTGATGATGTCTCGCATCACCAACTCGAAGCTGTACGGATTGGTTGCCTCGAGGGTTTCCCAGTATCCCGTCGGAACCGAGCTTTTCGGGACCACTGCCACCTTGGCGGCGTACTCGGGGGTGGGGAGATAGATCTTGGTTGGTCGGACCAGCGGCGGGACCGATGTCATCGCTGCGATACCGACACCGCGATCACGTTCTCGACCTGCTCTAGCTTCGCGACCAGATCAGCGTCGACCTCACCAACCACGTGGATCACAGCAGAGGCTGCGGTGCGCCCGGCCAGCACGAAGTTCTCCATGTCCTCGACGTTGAGACCTGCTTTCCGGATTGCCCCGAGCACCCCGGCCAGCACTCCGACCCGATTGTGATGACGCACGGTGACCGTCATCTCCTTGCCCTCGGTTGGGGCGCCAATATTGACGCAGTTGAGCAAAGTCCCATTCTGGAAAGCGGAGATCGTCTCAATGACGGCGTCTGCGATGGCGATCTGCGCTTGGTTGGTCGATGCGCCGATGTGATGGGTGCCGTAGACCTTCTTGTGCTGCGCCAGGGACGAGGAGAAGTCGGCGTCGCCCGACCCCGGTTCACCCTTGTAGACGTCAAGGCCGACCCGGAGGTCTTTCTCCTCGATCGCTTCCAGCAGGGCCTCCTCGTCGATGACGGTGCCGCGGGCTGTGTTGACGATCACAGTGCCGGGACGCATCACCGCCAATAGCTCCCGTGACACAAGCCCTTCAGTTGTTGCGGTCGCCGGAACATGGAAGCTCAAGATGTCACACGTGGCGGCCAGCGTTTCCAGATCAGGGACAAAGCGGGCCCCCATGTGCTGCAACACCTGCAGCCGATTCGGGTCGCGGTTCGGCCGATCTACGACTGCGATCTGCATATCAAATGCCGCCGCCCGCTTGGCCACCTCGAGCCCGATGGCGCCCAAGCCGACGATGCCGATGCTGCGACCGGCCAGGCCCTGGGTCTTGGCGTACCTCTTCTTGCGCCATTTGCCCTTGCGCAGGTCGAGCACCTGGTCGGGAATGTTGCGATCGATGGCCAGGACCAGGCCCATGGCCAATTCTGCGACCGCGATTGCGTTCTTGCCCGGCGTGTTGCACACGAATATGCCGCGCTCCGCAGCCGCATCGACGGCGATGGTGTTCACTCCGGCGCCGGCTCGGATGATCAGACACAGCTTGTCGGCGACGCCGACCGTTTCCTCGTCGACCTTGGTGGAACGGACAATCAGAACGTCGTGACCGAGCACCGCCGTCGGCAGATCGGCCTTCCCGAGATCGGGTTGAAAGCTCACCTCATGACCCAGCTCTTCGAGGGTCTTCAGATGGGCGTCGGAGAACTTGTCCGCTATTAGGACTCTCACAGGCATACTCCAGGGGTCACAGTTGCACTCCAGCGCCTTGCGCTGTAGTTATCTTTACACTTTGTTCAAGAGCCACCAAGTGCGCCGGGGCGGCGTCTATACATAGGAGCATTATGACAAAGCCTCAATCGCCGGTTCCGTCGGATCTCGAGATCGCACAGGCAGCTGAAGTCAAACCGATCACCGACATCGCCGACAAGATCGGCATCGACCACCGCCATCTGATTCCCTTCGGACACGACAAGGCCAAGGTACACCTCGATGTGCTCAAGGACATATCTCATCGATCCCGCGGCAAGTACATCGACGTCACCGCAATCACCCCAACTCCGCTCGGCGAAGGCAAGACGACCACGGTGGTCGGTCTGGTCCAGGGTCTAGGCCGGCTCGGCCATGAGGCAATAGCGGCGATTCGGCAGCCTTCGCTGGGCCCCACCTTCGGTATCAAGGGCGGTGCCGCTGGTGGCGGCTACAGCCAGATAGTGCCGATGGAGGACTTCAACCTGCACCTCACCGGGGATAACCACGCCGTGGCCGCGGCCCACAACCTGGCTGCCGCTGCGGTCGAGGCCCGTTGGTATCACGAAGCGCAGAGCAGCGATGCGCTCCTGGAAGAGCGGGGTCTGCAGCGCATCTCCATCGACCCGTATTCAATCCAGTGGAAGCGAGTTGCCGACGTCAATGATCGTGCCCTGCGCAATGTGATTGTTGGCATGGGAGGAAAGCCGGACGGCAAGCCGCGGGAGGCCGGATTCGATATCACGGTTGCCAGCGAATTGATGGCGATACTGGCCCTGGTCGATGGCGACGACTACGGCTCGGCACTCGCCAATCTGCGAAGGCGGGTTGGGAACATTGTTGTCGGGTCCACCAAGCGCGGTGAGCCGGTAACACTCGAAGAGATTGGGGTTGCTGGTGCGGTGACCGTCCTGATGAAGGACACGCTGCATCCCAATCTGATGCAGACGATCGAAGGTCAGGCTGCGTTTGTGCATGCCGGCCCGTTTGCGAACATCGCTCATGGCAACTCCTCGATCCTTGCCGACCATGTCGCTTTGTACCTCGGTGACTACGTGGTCACCGAGTCCGGATTTGGTGCCGATATCGGGATGGAGAAGTTCTTCGATATCAAGTGTCGGGCGTCGGGGTTGGTCCCGGACGCAGTGGTCCTGGTGGCGACGGTCCGGGCGCTGAAGATGCATGGCGGTGGTCCTCGAGTGGTGCCCGGCCGCGCACTCGATCCTGCATACGCCGAAGAGAACCTGGACCTGCTCGACGCAGGCATTGCCAATCTGGAAGCCCACATCAGAAACGCCAGGCTGTTCGGAGTGCCGGTGGTGGTGGCAATCAACGCATTCTCGGGCGATACCGACGCCGAGATCGAACTGATCAGGCAACGTGCGCTCGAAGCTGGCGCCGTATCCGCCGAGCACACAACTCACTGGGCCGATGGTGGGGTCGGAGCCGTCGCGCTGGCCAAGGCTGTGGTTGCAGCCGCTGAAGAGCCCTCTGACTTCAACTTCCTCTACCCGCTCGATATCCCGATTAGGGACAAGATCGCGACGATTGCCAAGCAGATCTACGGCGCCTCGGACGTCAAATACGACGGGCTGGCGGAACGGCAGATCGCCTCTTTCGAGAGTCACGGCTGGGGTGATCTTCCGATCTGTGTCGCCAAGACACATCTGTCGATCTCGCAGGATCCGAACTTAAAGGGTGCCCCGGTTGGACACTCCATTCGAGTCCGAGAAGCGCGCGCCTCCGTAGGAGCCGGGTTCATTTACCCGCTGCTCGGAACCATGCGGACTATGCCGGGCCTGGGCATGACACCCGCCTATATGAATGTGGACGTCGATGATGAAGGAAAAGTTGTTGGCCTCTTCTAGGCCCGGTGGATTGACGGTCGTCTTTGACGGCGACTGTCTGTTGTGTCGACGTTCGGTCCATTGGCTGGAGACGCGCCGACAAGCAGTACCCATAAGGTCGATTCCGGCTTCCTCGGTCGAGGCTACGACTCGATTCGGCGATATTGCCAACTATGGCGATGACATGATCGTGGCGGCCGACGACGGCCGGGTTTGGGTAGGGCCACCCGATGCCTACCTGGTCATCATGTGGGCGCTTCCGCTTCTGCGACCACTCTCGTACCTGCTCGCGATCGCGCCGCTCAAGCCCCTGGTGGGTCGCATTTTCCAACTGGTGACGGGCAACCGCCAAGTGATCGGGAGTTGGATTGGTGGTGACCCCGGTTGCGCACATTGTGTGCCCAACGCCGGTTAGGAATGTAAAGGTCCTGACAGTCGCGAATGGAAGTGGCTTGGTAATGGTTTCGACTGTGCGAGGCAATTGAGAGATTTGGGCCATGAGTGACAAGAAGCGCAGCCGGGTCCGGTTCGAAACCGGGGATCGCAGGATCAGAACCTATCTGGGTGGTGAGTTGGTGGCGGAGACCACAAAGCCGCTGCTGGTGTGGGAGAAGCCGCACTACCCGGTCTACTACTTCCCGCAGGAGGATGTGAAGCTGGAGTTGCTCAGCGCCACCGGCGAGCTCAAGCGGTCGCCGAGCCGCGGCGACGCCACGCTGTACACGGTCAGCACTACCTCGGCGAAGGCGGAGGGTGCCGCCTATCGCCATCTCGACTCACCTGTGGAGGAACTGCGCAACTACGTGGCATTTGCCTGGGATGCGATGGGCTCCTGGTTCGAGGAGGACGAAGAGGTCTATGTGCATGCTCGTGACCCGTACACCCGGGTTGACATACTCCCCAGCTCGCGACAGATCGAGGTCGTGATCGATGGGGTGAAGGTGGCCGACTCGCGTTCCGCCCGTTTCCTCTACGAAACCGGCCTCCCGACCCGCTACTACCTGCCGAAGACCGATGTTCGCATGGATCTTCTCGAGCCCACCGACTTGCATACCGAATGTCCCTACAAGGGTGTCGCCAGCTACTACGACGTAGTCATCAACGGGGCGCGTCATGAGAACGTTGTCTGGTGGTACCCGTTCCCGACACAAGAGAGCTCACGCATTGCCGGTTATGTCTCGTTCTACAACGAGAAGCTCGACATCTACGTGGACGGCGAGCTCGAGGCTCGGCCCCAGACGACGTTCTCGTAGCCAAAACCGGGTGTCATAGAGGCTTTCGTCCCCACAATCTTCAACCCCCCGCCTACCCGACCGACCCGTATACTCGCCCGATACCTTTCCGAGGAGGAAGTGTCATGAGGGCTTTAGACGGGCGTAGCCTGTGGAGACTGGCCGTGGTGTTGCTGGCATTCGCTTTGATCGCGGCGGCATGTGGCGATGATGAGGAAGCTGCCACAACCGCCGCGCCGGATGATGCGACGGAGACTACGGCGGCAGCGGCCGACGAACCACTTGTGTTTGGCATGGTTCTCGTCGGACCCAAAGACGACCGTGGTTGGTCGCAAGCTCATTACGAGGCCGGCGAGTATCTCGAGGAGAAAATCGGCGCAGAGATGATCGCGGTCGACCTGGTCAATCCTGCGGACAAGCCCGAGACCACAGTCGAGCAGGTCATTGCCGACATGATCGACCAAGGCGCGCAGCTCATATTTGCGACATCGGATGACATGAAAGACGGTGTCGAACTGGCTGCGGAGGCCAACCCGGATGTCCCGATGATTTGGTCGTCGGGTGACAGCGCCTGGACCGACGGTGAAGCCTATCGAGGCGATCTCGGCAACCTGGGCAACATCATGGGCCGCATGGAGTACGGCAAGATGATCGCCGGATGCGCCGCAGCGCTCACTACCGAAACTGGCCAGATCGGCTACCTCGGTCCGCTGATCAACGATGAGACTCGCCGGCTTGTCGCCTCTGCATACCTGGGCGCCAGGCATTGCTGGGAACAGGAAGGTAACGATGTTGCCGATCTGGACTTCTCCGTCACATGGATCGGGTTCTGGTTCCAGATTCCCGGTGTGACCCTCGACCCGACCCAGGTGGTCAACGAGTTCTACGACGGCGGCGCCGACGTGGTCATCTCGGGTATCGATACCACCGAGGCGATTGTCCGCGGTGGTCAGCGTGCCGACGGTGGCGAGCAGGTATGGGCGATCCCCTACGACTTCGAGGGTGCTTGTGCCGAAGCCGAGAGCATCTGCCTGGGCGTGCCCTACTTCAATTGGGGCCCCTCCTACCTGGACGTCGCCGAGTCGGTCCTCAATGGCTCGTACACGGCTGAGTGGCAGTGGCTGGGTCCGGACTGGAGCGACATCAACAACCCGGACACGACGGCCATTGGTTGGGTTACCGGCCCTGGCCTCAGCGGCGACGATGCGGCAACGCTCGACGGGTTCATCGCCAGCCTGGCCGACGGTTCCTTGAACCTATTCACCGGCCCGTTGAACTATCAGGACGGGTCACCGTTCCTGGCTGATGGCGAGGTCGCCACCGACCAGCAGATCTGGTATCTCGACCAGTTGCTCGAGGGCATCGAGGGCGCCAGCTCCTAGGAGACCTAGCAACTCGGGGGACGCGGTAACGGCGTCCCCCGAGTTGATCGATCGTCCCGATGCTCGAGCTTCTCGATATCCACAAGCACTTCGGTGCAGTCCGTGCCAACGACGGCGTGACCATGCGTGTCGAGGCGGGGACCATCCATGGGCTGCTCGGCGAGAATGGTGCCGGCAAGTCGACGCTGATGAAGGTGTTGGCCGGCTTCATCACCGCGGACAGCGGCACGATTCATCTCGCCGACGAACCGCTCGAGGTGAGCAATCCCCGGGAATCAGTCGCTGCCGGAATCGGTCTACTCCATCAAGACCCGTTGCTCTGTCTGCCGTTTTCCGTGCTGGAGAACTTCATGCTGGGTCGACCGGAAAGCCTGGTTCTCGATCCAGATACCGCTCGGGCGGAACTGGAGGAATTGGCCACTCGTTTCGATTTCCAGTTCTCTCCCGACGCCACAGCTCGTTCGCTGACGGTTGGTGAGCGCCAGCAGCTCGAGATTCTGCGCCTGCTGTCGTTGGGAGTGAGGGTGCTGATACTCGATGAGCCCACCACTGCCATTTCGGCGAGCCAGCGAGTGCTCTTGTTTGCGACGCTCCGCAAGTTGACTGATGAAGGGCTCACGGTCATCTTCGTCTCACACAAGCTGGAAGAGATCGAGGAGATATGCGATCGAGCCACGGTGCTTCGGGCCGGGCAGGTAACCGGAGAGGTGGAACTGCCGGTGCCGGCGGCGCAGCTGGTATCGCTGATGTTTGGCAAGGCAATCGTTCCTGAGGAGCGGGCCGACGTCGCCATCGGCGACATAGTGATCGAGCTCGACGGGGTCACCGTTGCGGAGCGGTTGGTCACGTTGCAGGATGTATCAGTGGCCGCCAAGGCCGGCGAAGTGGTTGGACTAGCGGGTCTAGCCGGAAGCGGGCAGCAGACGATGCTGCGGATATGTGCAGGCCAGCGCAAGCCGGACCAGGGGGTCGTTCGCCTGCATGGCGAGGACGTGACCTCGAAGGGTTACAACCAACACCTCGATCTCGGGGTGCACTGGTTGCCGGCGGATCGGCTCGGCGAGGGCCTCGTGGAGGGCCTCACGGTGACGGAGCATTTCGCTTTGGCAGGCGACACGCCCCAGGGTTTCGTTGTCGATTGGCAGGGCGCTGAGAGTGAGGCCAGAACCAAGATCACTCACTTCTCGGTGAAAGGGACGACGGATTCCACTCCGGAGTCGCTGTCCGGCGGGAATCAACAACGTCTCCTGCTGGCCATGATGCCCGACCACGTCGAGCTGTTGCTCATGGAGCACCCGACCCGAGGCCTGGATATCGAGTCGGCTGAATGGGTATGGCATCAGATTCTCGAGCGACGCACCGACGGAACGGCCGTTCTCTTCTCATCGGCCGATCTCGACGAGCTGCTGCGCTACTCAGACCGGATTCTCGTGTTCTTTGCCGGAGAGTTGCTGCGCGAGCTGGTCGCATCCGAGACCGACACCGAGGAGCTCGGGTATCTCATCGGCGGGAAGGATCGGCAATGAACGCCGACCGGCGTCGCACCGAACTGCGAGGCATGCTGTTTGCAGTTGCCGGCGCCACCGTCGTAGTGGCGTTCCTACTGCTAGCCCTGGGTGCCAACCCCTGGGAAGCCTTCAAGCTGCTCTATGAGGGCTCATTCGGGTCGATGGCGAAACTGTCCGCCACCCTATTGGTCTGGGTGCCGCTGGTCATCGCCTCGGCATCGCTGGTGATCACGTACAACACCGGTTTGTGGAACATCGGGGTTGAGGGCCAGATAGTCATGGGCGCGATATTCGCAACGTGGGCGGCGCGGACAATTCCCGGGCCGGGCTGGGTTGTGATCGTTGCCGGGATCATCGCCGGCATTCTGGGCGGCGTTTTCTGGGGCTTGTTGGCTGGAGTACTCAAGACCCACGGAGGCGTCAATGAGATCTTCGGCGGTCTTGGCCTCTTCTTCGTCTCGCTTGGTTTGACGACTTATCTGGTGATCGGCCCCTGGTCGCGTGAGGGAGTTGCCTCTACTTCGGGGACTGATTTGTTCGAGCGTGATGTCTGGTTTCCGCGGATCGGCTCACTCGACGTTTCCTGGCTTTCGCTGGTTCTAGCGGTTGTCGCAATCGCCGGCGTCTACCTGTTGATGCGGGGCACCATGTTTGGGCTCAAGCTGAAGGCCATTGGCAACAGCATGTCGAGTTCGGCACGGCTCGGCGTGGCTTCCAACCGCTACATGCTCGGCGCGTTTGCGGTCGCCGGGGGACTGGCCGGCCTCGCCGGTACGACGCAAGTCATGGCCTTCCACCACAAGCTGGTTCCTTCGGTTTCAGGAGGTTTTGGGTTTCTTGGGATCCTGGTTGTGCTGTTGGCCGGATTCCGCGCCGCCCCGGTGGCCCCGCTTGCCCTCTTCTTCGCTGCACTCTCGGTGGGTGCGTCGCAGCTCGAGTTGCGGCTCGAACTCGACTCCAGCGTCGGCGGAGTGATCCAGGGAACGCTGGTGCTCTTTGTCCTAATGGCTGCGGGTTGGCAGCGGCGGCGAGCTGATCTGCGAGCAGCCGCCCGGGAAGCCCAAGCGGGGTCAGCACAATGATGACTGGGCTGTTCGCCTCGGTGCCGATCATCATCGGCTTGGCGATCGTCGGCGATCTGGATGTAACTACCGGAACGGTCATCGCCGGGGCCGCTCCGCTGATCTACGCAACCATCGGGGAGACGATCACCGAGAAAGCGGGAGTGGTCAATCTGTCGCTCGACGGCAGCCTCCTGCTGTCGGCCATGGCTGGATTTGGCATCGCCTTTCTGTCCGGCAGCGTGATTCTGGGTTTTCTCGCAGCGGCAGCCGTGTCCGCGCTGGTGGCGCTGATAATTGCCTATGCCGGAATCGAGCTGCGGCTCAATCAAATCGCCGTTGGCTTCGTGCTGTTTCTGCTCTGCACCCGACTCTCCGCCCTGCTGGGTGCGCCGTTTGTGAGAGAACCGGGTCCGGCGGTTCCCAAGCTGGAGATCCCGCTGCTTGCAGATATCCCTTTCCTGGGCAAGGCACTGTTCCAGCACAACCTCTCGATCTACGGAAGCTTTGTCGTGGTCCTTGTCGCTTATTGGTTCTTCTACAGGACGCGACCGGGATTGGAATTGCAGGCAGTCGGCGAGCGGCCGGAGTCGGCGTTTGCCCGAGGCGTCTCGGTGCGCAGAGTGCGGTACTTCTACACGATTCTTGGCGGGGCTCTCGTCGGTATCGGCGGGGCGGCCTTCTCGCTCGATCAGAAGTTCGGATGGTCGGAGGGTCACGTTCGCAACTTCGGCTGGATCGCCCTCGCCATTGTGATCTTCGGCGGATGGCACCCATTCCGCGTTGCCCTCGGCTGCTACCTGTTCGGGGCGCTTCAGGTGGTAGCGCTCAAGCTACAACCGGTCTTTCCCGGGCTATCTCAGGTGCTGCCGATCTTGCCGTTTCCTACCATGATCCTGACGCTGGTTGTCATCAATCGACCCGGTTTCCGAGCGCTGGGAGATCGGTTTGGGTCGCTACGCAAGTTCCTCGCGTCGGAGCCGCCTGCGGCGTTGGGGACCAACTTCGAGCAGCAGTAGCGGAGGCACCCCGCTCGGACGAGTTGTTGCTCGTCCGATCCCCCCATCGAGGGGGGATTGTTGGTTGTCGGATGAGTTGTTGCTCGTCCGATTTCGCGGGCAGCGGGGATTGCCTCCTGGGACTTTGCCT
>Ga0316201_10000816_pt1 | contig 19431 bp, 16 predicted proteins | sample CS6wburrow_MG_FD_204516 | JGI IMG/M metagenome (GOLD analysis project Ga0316201, IMG submission 204516) | Coastal sediment microbial communities from Delaware Bay, Delaware, United States - CS-6 worm burrow | ecosystem: Environmental > Aquatic > Marine > Coastal > Sediment | place: USA... | reverse complement strand
TGGGTCCCGAAGAGTGGGAGTTTGTTGTTGCGGACCATGACATTCCGGCGGCCGTGGCCGGATTTAACCCGGACTCGCTGCTTGCCGCGATGTACTCGGTCCTGCGCCAGCTGCGAGACGGAAAACACTTTCTGGACAACTGCTATCCGGAGGTCGTGCGCCCCGGTGGTAATGCCGAGGCACGCCGGCAGCTTGATGATGTCATGGAAGTCGTCGATGCGAACTGGCGCGGTATTGGCATTATCCCGAAGTCCGGCTACGCACTGCGCGAGGCCTACGCGGCACACGATGCGCGTCAGCGCTTCCAGTCCTATGCGGATGAATCGAGAAAACGCGTCGGCGAAATGCCCCCTGGCTGCGACTGCGCACAGGTAGTGCTCGGGAAGATCTACCCGAACCAGTGCCGGCTGTATGGCCGCGGCTGTACGCCGCGTAAACCGATAGGTCCGTGCATGGTGTCCGACGAGGGCGCCTGCCGAATCTGGTGGTCGTCCGGTATGCGGGAGAACGAGTGGGACGGCCGTAAAAAAGGCGCTGCGAGTGGCTGAACCGGCCACCCGCGTTGGTGAGAAAGTCGCCAGGCGGGTACGCCTGCAGGGACACGTCCAGGGTGTCGGGTTTCGCCCGTTCGTATACCGGCTCGCCTGCCAGCACGGCATCGGCGGTCATGTTCAGAACCAACTCGGCGAGGTCGAAGTCGTTGCTGTTGGAGAGATTGAAATCGTCGAGCGGTTTACGCACGATCTTATCGCTTGTGCGCCCCCCTTATCGTCACCGGCATTGGCAGCCGTAGAAAGCATGGACGTCCCGGAGGTCGATGGGTTCGAGATTATCGAGAGCCTCGCCAATTCTGAGGCACAGGTGTTCGTCCCTCCCGACTACTTTATGTGCGATGCCTGCAGGCATGAACTGCAGGACCCTGCTGATCGTCGCCACGCCTACCCGTTTATCAACTGCACACAATGCGGTCCGCGTTACACATTAATAGAGGCGCTGCCTTACGACCGGGCCAATACGAGCATGAAGGGCTTTCCCCTGTGTCCGGAGTGTGAGGCCGAGTATCTCGACCCGGCCGATCGTCGCTTCCATGCCGAACCCGTGGCTTGTGCAAAGTGTGGCCCGCAGCTGTCGTTCGTAGAGCAGGGCGCGGCGACCGTGGAGGAGACCAATACGGCCTTGGCGCGGGCGGTTGCAGCGATAAGTGCCGGTGATGTTGTCGCGGTGAAAGGTATTGGCGGCTATCACCTGGTTTGTGACGCACACAACGAGGAGGCTGTGGCCAGGCTCCGAGATCGCAAGCGTCGTCCCCACAAGCCCCTTGCCGTCATGTTTCCTGTTGCAGGTGACGACGGACTCGACGTTGCGCGTGAATCGGTAGCGCTGACTGACGAAGAGGCTGAAATCGCGGCCGGGCCGATTCGGCCGATCGTGCTGGCGACGCGTCAAGCCGCGTGTACCTTGGCACGCAACGTGGCGCCGGGTCTCGATGAGATCGGTGTGTTTCTGCCCTATAGCCCACTGCACCAGCTATTGCTCGACGCGTTCGGTGGACCGGTCGTCGCAACGTCCGGGAACATCAGCGGTGAGCCTGTGCTGACCGACAATGAGGAAGCGGAGCATCGTTTGAAAGCGGTTGCGGACGCTTTCCTGCAACACAACCGGCCAATTGTGCGGCCGGCTGATGATCCCGTTTATCGGCGCATTGCCGGGCGGATGCGGCCACTGCGCATCGGACGCGGCTGCGCGCCACGCGAGTTAAGTCTCCCGTGGACTCAGTCGGAACCGCTGCTCGCCGTTGGCGGACACATGAAAGGCACGGTCGCGCTCAGCTGGGACAGGCGTGTCGTCGTGTCGCCGCACATCGGCGAGATGGACAGTCCGCGCAGTCTCGATGTGTTCGAGCAGGTCGCAAGCGATCTGCAGGCACTCTACGGCGTGCGTGCGACGCGAGTCGTTAGTGACGCGCACCCGGGATACACCACCAACCGCTGGGCGCAGCGACGCTCGCGGCTGCCGGTCGAGACCGTCTGGCACCACGAGGCACATGCCAGTGCCGTGGCTGCCGAATACGCGAATGACCGCGACTGGCTGATGTTTGCCTGGGACGGCGTTGGGCTCGGCCGTGACGGCACACTGTGGGGTGGTGAAGCGCTATTCGGACGACCCGGACGCTGGCAGCGGTTCGCCAGTCTCCGGACCTTCCGCCTGCCCGGTGGCGACAAGGCTGGTCGCGAGCCCTGGCGCAGCGCAGCTGCACTGCATTGGGAGTGTGACGAGGAGTGGCTCGGGAATTCCGATCCCGATGGCCTGGCGAAGGCCGCGTGGGACGGCGATCTTAACTGCCCGGTAACCAGTGCGGCAGGCCGCCTGTTCGATGCAGCGGCCGCCATGGTTTGTGATTTTCCACAGGCCAGTTTCGAGGCACAGGGACCGATGATGCTTGAAGCGCTGTGCCGACATTCGGCGCCGGCCATCGACCTCGATCTCGAGGAAAGTGACGACGGGGTTCTGCGACTGGACTGGCAGCCATTGCTGGCGGTGCTCCGCGACTCTGCTGTTGAACCGACGCTCCGCGCCGAGATGTTCCATGCCAGTATGGCGGTGGCCATTGTCCGTCAGGCCGAGGTCGCCCATAGACGGTATGGTGTGAAGCAGGTCGGGCTTTGTGGTGGTGTGTTCCAGAATCGCTTCCTTACTGAGCAAACGTCGACCTTGCTGGAAAACAGGGGATTCGATGTTTACCTGCCGCAGGTATTGCCCTGCAATGATGCGGCATTGAGTTATGGGCAGGCTGCAGAAATCGCGGCACGAGAGGAAATCAAACATGGATGACGACCGTATTTCACTGGCGCACGGTAATGGCGGCCGTTTCATGCGTGAGCTTATCGAGGACGTGTTCGCGAAAGCGCTGTCCGCAAGCGAACTCGATGTGCAGGCCGATGCGGTACAAATTGACCTCGGCGACGGCGAGGTGATGATCACGACCGATGGATTCACGGTACAACCACTCGAGTTTCCGGGTGGCAACATCGGATCGCTGGCCATTCATGGCACGACCAACGATCTTGCGGTATCCGGCGCGAAGCCGATGTATATGACACTGAACGCCTTCATTGAGGAAGGGTTCGAAGTCGCTCAACTCGAGCGAATTGTTGCGAGCCTTGCCGAAGCTGCTGTCGAGGCGGGTGTGCGTATCAGTGCTGGCGATACGAAGGTCGTTCGGCGTGGCGAAGGTGGCGGCATCTACCTCGCCACGACGGGAGTAGGTGTAAGGCTTCCCGGTGTGAAACCCTCCATGGACAAGATTCGTGACGGCGACGTGATGATCGTTAGCGGTCCGATCGGTGATCACGGTACAGCGGTCATGCTGGCACGCGAGGAGTTCGGTTTGCGTGGCGATCTTGTATCCGATGCAGGTCCGGTCATGAGCCTGACGGAACCCCTGCTTGCGCTGGATGGCCTGCGCTTTATGCGCGACCCGACGCGTGGCGGCATTGCATCGATCGGTCATGAAATATTGAGAGCAACGGGACTGGGAGTGCGCTTCGAAGCAACCGTGCCGGTACGCGAACCGGTGCAATCGGTCTGCGACATGCTCGGCTACGACCCTTACTACCTGGCGTGTGAAGGGCGCGTCGTTGCAATACTCGCGCCCGACCAGGCTGATGCTGCGGTGGATATGTGGCGTCAGCTTCCCGCCGGCAAAGATGCCGTCCGGATTGGCCGCATTAGCGCTGCTGAGCAACGCGTTATTCTGGAGACACCGCTTGGCGGCGAGCGCTTCCTTGAAGAACTCGAGGACGACCCGTTGCCACGTATTTGTTGAGGATCGACCTACGCGGTCTCGAGTTCCACGCTCTGCAGGATCATTTCGTCGCCGCTGACAACGGTAGTGCGAAAGTCGCCGCACTCACCGCAAATAAGACGATTGGCACGCGCCGGCGTATCGGCATTGCAGGCACTGCAACGCACAACAATTGCGGCTTCATCGATAATGAACTCGGCATCGACGGCGATCGTGCCCGCCGATGCCATCGGCCAGGCGTTACGGAGCAGCCCGGACTCCACACCGGAGAGCGGGCCGACCTTGATTGCTATTCGCGTAACCTGGCTCGCGCCGCGTTCCGCGGCAATTGCCTGCACCTGCTCGAGCAGGGACAGGCATACGGAGAGCTCATGCATCGCGGTGTCTTCAGGCGATCTCGACGAGTTCGATCGCGAACGTCAGAGACTGCCCGGCCAGCGGATGATTCGCATCGACGGTAATCGTGTCGTCATCGACATCGGTGACGACGAGGTTCATGACCTGGCCATCGGGGCTCTGGCTTTGCAGCTGCATGCCAACCGCCGGTGCCATGTCTTCGGGTAAAGCGGTCTTCGGAACCTGTTGTATCAGTTGATCGTTACGCTCGCCGTAGGCGTGCTCGGGCGGAATCGTGACGGACTTGCTTTCGCCAATGGTCATGCCGTCGACCGCGCTGTCGAAGCCGGGAATTACCTGTCCGCCCCCGAGTGCAAACTCGAGCGGATCGCGGCCGGCGGAACTGTCAAATTCCGTGCCGTCATCGAGTGTGCCCGTGTAGTGAATACGGACAGTATCGCCCGATTTAGCCTGTGTCATGTGCTTTGCTCCTTGAGAATTCGGCACTATACCAGAAACGGGATGTTGCGATTTTCGCGAAAATCTCGGCATTATTAGGGTCTTGTAGCCGTAGTGAATTATCAGATTCACGGGCGGTGTCCAGGATATCTCGATAATCCAAACGGCGTTCAGGAGCATCAAAACAGGTAAGTATGTTCAAAGTTCCTGGAAAAAATCGCCAGACCAGCTTGTTGGTCGAGATACTGATGATCGTTATCGGTATCAACGTTGCCCTGTGGTTCGAAGACTGGTTTCAGGATTTGCGGGACGCAGAAACAGAGGAGCAATACCTGGTCGACTTGCGCGACGATCTGCTTGTCGACACCAGCAATCTGGATTCCTCGATAGAATGGAACGAGGTGAAAGTGTCCTCGTTGGGGAACATCGTTGGTCGGTTAGACAAACTGCTCGAGGCGCCGCCGGAGGAACAGTCGAAAGTTATTTTCGCCCCGTCCAGCTACAGTTTCTTCCAGCCGTCGGACTTCACGTATCACTCTTTGCAAGAGAGCGGGGATTTTCGTCTTATATCGAACATGGACATCAAGAAGGGAATCCTGAGGCTTGACAGGCGTCACAAGGAAATCGCGTTGCTACAGGACAATTTTCTGCAGGCACTTGATGATGGCTATATCCCGCTCATGATGAAGAGTTTCGATTTTGTGACGGGGCAACTCACTGATCCCACTATTGTGCAAGACCAGTCGTTCAAGAATTTCTTCGTGTACACGATACAAGACACGGAAATGATGATTTCGCATTACAAGCGGGTGCGGTCGCAGTCGGCAGAACTTATAGAAGAGATCGACCGGGAACTCAGAAATCGTCGCTGAGATTACTCGGCGGGGATAACTACCTATTTGCTTCGCCGCTCTCCAGGTCTAACGTAACTGTGGGGTTTTGTACGTTGCGGGTGATGCCATGAATGCGTCTACAGCAAGCAGCCACGTCGTACAGCTCGACACGACGGTTCCGGTCTGGGAGCAGTTTTTCACCGTTGCGCCTCTCGTACTTGTAGGCACGAGAGATGAGGGCGGATCGCTCGATCTGGCCCCCAAGCACATGGTCACCCCGATGGGTTGGCAGAACTATTTCGGTTTCGTTTGTACGCCGCGACACAAGACCTGTAGCAACGTCGAGCGCACTGGCGAATTCACGGTCAGCTATCCGAAGCCATCGCAGGTGCTGATGTCCAGCCTTGCCGCGTCTCCCAGGAGTGCGGAAGGTAGCAAGCCTGTCATCGACTATTTCCACACGTTTCCCGCCACATTGATCGACGGGCGGTTTGTCAAGGATGGTTACCTGTACTTCGAATGTCGTCACCACAAAACGGTGGGCGGCTTTGGTGAGAACTGCCTTATCACTGGCGAGATCGTTGCCGCCTACGCCGACGAGCGCTACCTGCGGTCCTCAGAGACAGATGACCAGGAGACGATCCATGCGTCACCACTGTTCGCTTACCTCGCACCAGGTCGATTCGCGACGATAGACCGGTCCAATGCATTTCCATTCCCGGAGAGTATGAAAAAGTAGCAGTGACATGTGTGCGACAAATGCGGCAAGAGTTCTCAACTACGTCAATGAGCAGCAAGACGTATTGACGAATCTCATCAAGGATCTGGTTGAAGCGGAATCGCCTTCTGCACACCCGGAGACTCATGACGGTGTCAGGCGCATATTGCGGCTTGCGCTGGCTGATGCGGGTTACGAGTCCCGCGAGACAGGCGGCGCGGAGAAACCGAGACACATCTTTGCCAGGCCGGTGAGACGAAAGCGCGGCCAACCCTCGCAGCTGGTACTCGGGCACTACGACACCGTCTGGCCGATTGGTACCGTCGCTGCACGGCCATTCAGTATTGACGGCAATATTGTGCACGGACCCGGTTCCTTCGATATGAAAGGCGGTCTCGCGCAGATCGTCATCGCGTTAATGGCGATCCGCGACCTGGAGCTGGAGACGCCGGTCTTGCCAATTGTCTTCGTCAATGCGGACGAAGAGATCGGTAGCCACAGCTCAACGCGCTACATACGCCTGCTGGCCCAGCATGCCGACCGTGCATTGGTACTCGAACCGGCACTTGGCGGTCGCGGGGATATCAAGACGGCACGCAAAGGCATTGGCCGTTTCACAGTCACGATATACGGGAAGGCAGCGCATGCCGGACTGGACCCGGAGGGTGGTGCCAGCGCGATACTTGAGTTGTCGCATGTCATTCAGAAACTGTTCGCACTCAACGATGTCGACCGCGGAATTACGGTAAACGTTGGCACAGTCGATGGTGGCATTCAGCCCAATGTGGTCGCGCCGCATAGTAAGGCAGTCGTCGATGTGCGTGTGCCCACAGTCGCAGCTGGCAACGAGATCGAGTACATCATTCATTCGCTCCAGCCGACTACGCGCGATGTACGCCTGCATGTGGATGGCCATATTGGTCGGCCATCGATGGAGCCAACACCGCGCAACCAGAAATTGTGGGACTGCGCGAAGCAGGCGGGAGATGAGCTTGGTCTCGATTTGCACCAGGGGCGTGCCGGTGGCGGCTCCGATGGCAATACAACCAGCCTGTACACGGCCACCATCGACGGACTGGGCCCGGTCGGCGACGGTGCCCATGCCGTTCACGAACACCTGTTGATCGACAAGACCCTTGAACGGACGGCCTTGTTGACCCTGCTGTTGACAGCACCGGCTATGGAGGGCCCACACTAAAGAGAGGGCGACGATGAGTACCAGGGTATACGGCTCGCTGGCGCGAATTGCGGATTTTCGGAACAGCAACTTCGACCTGCAGGAACTGCCGCGCTCGGTGTGGGCGACGGGCGACTACGTCGAAGCCGAGGTGGTTGGCGCGGTGACCGAGTTCTACCGTATCGAGGATCGCAGCGGTCACATGGTAAAGGTCGAGCCTGGTGACTGGGTTATCGGAGCTCTGGGCGATCGGGCCGCGACGCTTGAAGGCGTGGGCAGCTGGCGCGATGTCGACTCGAGCGGCGCCATGCATGCGCTGACCAGTGCCGCTCTGTTTGGCCGCTTCACGTCGTATTCGATGTTGCTGCCCGACCCGCTGCGCCTGAAGTACCGCGGTCACTTGTGTCGCAACGACCAGAAAGTGCGCATGGCGCATTTCGCGCCAACCTCCGATACACACAAGTTTGATGTGCCAACGATTATGCTGGTTGGAACATCAATGTCGGCGGGCAAAACGACGACCGGTCGGCGCGTCTGCAAGGAGTTTGATCGGGCGGGTCTGTTCGTCATCGGGAGCAAGCTCACCGGTGCCGGTCGCTATCGCGACATCCTCAGCTATCTGAAGACCGGGGCAACCAAGATTTTTGATTTTGTGGACGCTGGCCTGCCATCATCCATTGTCCCCGAGGCCGAATATCGCGCCGCGATCCGGCCACTGCTGAATATTATCAACGACCTGCAGCCGGATCTGCTCGTTGCTGAGGCAGGCGCGTCGCCGCTCGAGCCTTACAACGGTGCGGCTCTAACGGACGAACTCGGGGACAACATCGTCTGCACGATTCTGTGTGCTTCAGATCCCTATGCGGTCGTCGGCGTGGAGCAGGCATTTGGCTTGCGGCCTGACCTCGTAACAGGACCGGCCGCGCAGACGTCAGCGGCGGTCGAGCTCGTCTACAAGCTGTCTGGGTTGCCGGCGATCAACATTATCGATCCTGCCGCGAAGGAGTCGTTTCGGCAGTTTCTGAAGGAGGTGCCCGGCATCGAGCGCCGGGCACATCGCAATGGTCGAACGGGGGGTTATTATTCGGCCAGGGAAATCGAGGTGTCGCCAAACCGGTAACGAATGCCAATACCCACAGCATAGACATCATAGTCATATGGTTGTGCGCCCAGCGTCAGGACGGTCGGCAACGTCGTTTGTGATACCAGCGCCCAGTCTTTGAGGTCGAAACGTTCGTACCGTAAATCGAATGTGCCCTGGAGGCGATCCGAGAACTCGTAGCTGGCCTCGACATGCGCGGAGTCCAGCGTTGATTCGAGAGTCGGCAGAGTACTTGGTCCACCGCTCAGGCTGTCGAGCGCAATGCGCGTCTTGCCCGTGCCGCGGTTGTAGTCGAACGAGAAGTCGAACCTGCTGTCACTTGGGCGCCATGTCATGCCGACACCCATGTGGTCGAAGTCGTCCTCATGGAACGCACTCCAGTCCCAGAAACCGAATTGTTCGGCGCCGGTCTGGTGTGCATCGATCTTGTCCTGACCGAAGACCAGGTAAACGGAAGCGCTCTCGGATACAGCCCAGCTAATGTCAGCTGTAGCGCGGAATTCCTCGGCGCCGTTCAGGCCCACCAGCGATTCCTTGTAGTCATCGTCAGCAAACAGAGCTGACACGCTGAAGGAGACCGGCAGTTCGAGGGGGCTGATCGCGGCAACGACTTCACCGAATTCGCGATAACGATAGGCAAGATTGTATTTGCGCATCAGCGGGTTCTGTCCGAGACTGACGGCGATGGTATCGTTGTAGCGATCAATGCCACGTTGTGATGCGCCGCCCTTGGCGCGAATATCCAGCCAGGCAAGAGGTCGCCAGCGAACCTGTCCCCAACCCAGGTCGGTCGTCTGTTCGGCAACCTCCTGGTAATCGCGGTTCATTTCCTTGCGTTCGTAGCCGGCCGAGACCTTCAGGTCTTTGAGGAGCGCATACTCACCACTAATCGTCGTATGCATGCGGTCGTAGCTGTAAGGCACGTTCTGTTCGAGCCCGCCGGAATCAAGGATATCGACGATGACCCGGTTCCAGCTGGCAATGGGCGTCGTGTTGTCGCGTTCGTCGTATCGATAGCCAAACTTGATCCGGGCCTTCGGCAGCGGTCGTGCCGTCACCGTGAACGCGTAGTTGGCCGTATCAACTTTCGCGTCGGTTGAGGATCGCGGCAATGCCGGCGTTACGATATTCGGATTGATCGTATACGGCAGCAGGATCTCGTTTTGTTCACCGCTTCCCGACGCCGCGGAGAATGCGATAACCGTATCCCAGGCGCTCATCCGGTATTTGCCTGACAACGAGATCTGCTGGAAATCATTGCCGGGTTCGCGGGCTGTGCGCAACGTGGCTGCGCCGGGGCTTGCAGAGAACGGCGATTCCCACGTCAGGGATGGGTTGTTGTTCGCAAACGTCGAACTGTACCAGGCCAGCGTCAGGCTGAGGTTGTCCTTCGCATACTGCACACCGGCGTCGATCTGGTCGGTCTCGAAGTCAATCCATCGCGGCAGGAACGCGGCCTGCCCAAAACTGCCCGCACTGGAGATATCGATACCATCGCGATTCTGGCGGCGGAAATCGGCGAACACGTTGAAGCCTTTCACCGGTTTCCAGTTGGCGCCGACATCAATGATCTGTCGGTCCGTACCGACGAGTTGCTGGCGCAATGACGACGACAATTGCGTCATGTTGCCTGTGACGCCTGCCGGCACCCACCCTGCGGGCAGAGTCAGTGTGTCGCTCGTCGATGGGTTGAATACTGTGCTCGTTGTGTCGAAGCGTCGGAATGGTAACTCCCGATAGCCAATACTAAAACCGAAAACGCCGCGTTTACCGCCATCGATTTCGATGACACGCGAGTCGAGGCCAAGGTCTTCGACGTACCAGTCGAGAACATACCCATCACTGGAGTAGCGGCCATAACCGTCGACGTCGGCATACGTACCTTTCTCATCGAGGCCCGTAAAATTCCCGAAACGGGCGGCGTCATCGCTGACATTGATTGCACCGACATCGATTGTTGCGCGATAGCCCTTGTCGAATGGGCAGGACTCGCACAGCCAATCACTCGTGTCGACCTGGGCGAGGGCAATGCCTGGTCCCAGCAATGACAGCGTGGTTACCAGAGTGCGCAGTGTTGTTTTGGTTTGTCTTAGCATCGCTCTGTGCTCCTAGCGCATCAGCTTAGAGCCGGACGGGTGGTTCGACCCGTGTACCTGGTCGTGGCAATTCATGCACGACTGGCCCAGCAGCAATGGCGACGGCGTGTTGGCCGGCAGCCCGCGCTCGTCTTGTGGCAGGCTCGGATGACCGTCCTGGGAGTGGCAGCTCTGGCACAGCATCGGCGCGCGCATGGTGAGCATTCCCGGGTAGTTCGAGCCGTGGGGGTTGTGGCAATTGCCGCAATCTTCGGTGACCGGCGCGTGTTCCCATAGATAAGGCCCGCGTGTTTCCGCGTGGCAGCCGTAACAGGTGCCGTTAACCGTCGTTCCCGCCAGCAGTCTTTCCGGCGTTTCGCCGTGCGGACTATGACAACTCGTGCAATCCATTTTGCCCTGGCGCACTGCGTGCGAGTATGGCTTCATGGACTGAGTGCGCTGCTGCTGGTGGCAGTCGAAGCAGACGTCGGCCTGCGTTGCCGTGGCGAGTACAGGATCGCGCTCGGTATGCATGCTATGGCAGCTGGTACATGCAACGGTATCGTCATCATGCGCGCTGCCATGCCAGGCAAAGCCGGTATCGTCGAGGTGACAGTTCATGCAGTTCGCGTTCTGGTCCGCGATCGAACTTGTCGAGTTTGAACCGAACGCCGGCATTGGCGGGCGTTCTTGTCCACGCCTTACGCGCCCGGCGTGATCGCCGCCGGGTCCATGACAGGCCTCGCACTGCAGCTGACCGTGCCCAAAGGGAGAATCAGGGTCTTCCGGTACCGCATGCTTGGTGCGAAAGACTGCCAGGACCACCTGATCGTCATGGCACTGGAAACACGTGTCTGCGCCTTTCTTGCTGTACGACGGAGCGTCAGCTCCGTCGTCAGCCGTCTGGCCTGACACCAGTCCGGGAAGGGCGATGGCCACTAGGGCCATCGCGACAACCGCGGTGTGTCTTGCGCTCATTTTCATGGTCATCAGCATCACGCCGGCCTAGTTGAACTGGAACAGGCCGACACCGTGCATGACGCCGACGTCAACTGAGGCGCCCGGGCCGTGGCACAGCTGGCATGTTTCGGTACCGGACGAAATCATCGCACCGGTCTCGTCTTTGCCGGCCGCAAAGTCGCCGCCATTCTGGGTCATGTGATTCCGTGCCAGGTCACTTGTATGGCAGCTGGAGCACACAGCCGAGTTCGGCGAGATCGCGACATCGTCCAGCAATGACGAACGATCGCCATCCAGGCCGTTTGTGCCGGGCGCTGCGTCAATCGTCGTGGCCATGACTTCAGTCGGATCGACCGGGTAGTAGGTTCCCGCAAGGTGGCAACCTTCGCAGTTGTTCAGCTTGCCGGGATACACGACGTCCGTGTAGTCATGCGCGCTGTTGCGGAAGCCGCAGACACCGACGTTACCCGCGTGAATGCGATGCACCATGCGTTTGAGATCGATCGACACATCGTCGAGGCCGAGCTCAGTATCGCAGGCCGAGGCCGGTACACGGCGCTGTATATCCGTGGCATTCGGGTTGTGGCAATTGGCACACAGCTCAGGGTTGCCTACACGGTTGTCGCCGTGCAGCGCGAGTGTGTTGTGGCAATCGTTGCACTTGGCGATGTCAACGACCTGGCGACGATTCACAGGTGCCGGGTCGTCAATCGCGAAGGTAATGCCAGATCCCTTGACGCCGATCGAAACCGGGCCACTGCCGAGATCAACCTGCGGGTGTCCTTCCAGATAGGCCACGCCGGAGCCTGTTGCGCCGGTCGGGATGACCTCGTTGGCAGCGGCCGCCTTTTCAAAGACGTTCCCACCAACGTTGGTGGCTCCTGACTTGAAATCGATTCTGATTGGCTGGAATGGTGCGCCGGAATCTGATGGTCGTGCCAGATCGTCGTTCGGGTCAACGTTGCCAAGGTTGTCCGTATTCCAGGACACATTCACCCGGATCGTCGCGCCGCCGGTCTGGAATGGACCGTTCGGGTCGTTGATGTCGTAGGCGGTGCTGGCAGGATCGGCCGCATAATTCGGGTTGGTGGGATCGAGTACCCGAATCTGCACTGTCGGGCTTTCGCCTGGTGCCGTGTTGACTGCGGAGACAACGTCGTACTCGAACGCTCGTGAAGCGACGGCTTCGGGGATCGTGTGAACAACATCCACGCGCAGGGCGCCGTTGGCGATCTGCGCATTCTCTCCGTGGCATGTGACGCAGGATTCGTCGTTATCGGTGCCGATGCCGCCGATGTGATCGCCGGCCTCCCAGTCAATATCGTCGTGGCAGGATCCGCAGGCATCGCGATTTGGCACGGTGCGCCAATTGCTGGCCTGTGGGATCGTTGTGTCTGACTCGGCGTGGCAGGTCGTGCAATTGCGAACATCCTGCGGAAACTCGATGCCGGAATAGTCGTAGACGTTATCACCGTAGCCGACGATGAAGTAGCCGTTAGTGAGTCCAGCGCCGTTATGGATCTTGTGGATCATCTGTTTCATGTCCACGGTGCCACCCCACGCTTCCGCAGCCGTATCGCCGTCAATTGAATAGGGATTGTGGCAGGTTACGCAGTATTCGATGTCAAAGCGTGCTTCGCCATGGAACCCGAGATTGTCATGGCAGGCGTTGCAGGTCGCGTTGTTTACGATCAGGCGCGTAAACGTGGGCGATCCGCCAGCGGGGACGAAATCGTATGGAGCGTTATTGGCAGGTGCGCCACCGCGAATCTCGAGGCCGAGTCGGTGGGTTTTTGCCGCATCGAAGGCCGGGCCTGCCGGGTAAGCTGTCAGGGCCTGGGAGAACGTGTACGTGTATGTCCCATCGCCATTGTCTGCATATGTACCCGAGGTGGCGCCTTCCGCGTTCGCCTGTGCGTCGGGGATACCGTTGCTGGAGCGCGTAATGTAGGACTGCCATTCGCTCGCTGATCCGTTCTGACCCGGAGAAAGCTGGGCCAGGGTGAATCGCAGGGCACCGGCTGGCATGCCCCTGAGTCCAAAGCCGACATCATCCGTCAGGCTCAGCGTCACCGTAGGGGCGCCGCCGCCCGCAGGAACCGCGACACTCTGTACTTCAACATTAATCTTGTCGGCAGAATCCCAGGATATGGCGCCGCTCGAGCCCGGCGGTCCGGATGATCCCGGAGTACCTGGAGGACCGGCGGTGCCTGGAGGACCGGCGGGTCCGGCCGGGCCTGTGGAGCCATCGCATGCGAAGAGCAGGGCGCTGGCGAGCAGCAGGCCTACCAATCCTGTATTGCGGCTGAGTGAGCGTCTCATGTCATACCCCTTAAACTTGATTTCTTTGCCTGAAACTATCTGGGATGTACCGTACCGTTCACGGCGCATTCAGGAACGGTGGTTTCTAATGTCCTTTCTAGGTACTTTGGACTCATTCTTACATCGCGTAAAGTACCTATGGATTCTCGGAATCTATCAGGACGACAAAGGTTGGGATGTATGTACAATTATCGCTGGCCCAACCGGGCATTAAGGAGACCGCAAATGAAACGCCATTTTTTCTTTGTTTTAGCAGTATTTACGCTTGGGATCCCGGCGCTTGCAGCGGCGGATATCGATGCTTTGATGGAAAATTGTAACGGTTGTCATGGCGATAACGGCGTAAGCCAGTCCAGCGACGTGCCGACGATCGCGGGTATTGCAGAATTCGTGCATGTGGATGCCCTGTTTATTTACCAGGATGAGGCCCGGCCGTGCGCAGAATCGGAGTATCGCCACGGTGATACAAGTCGTCCTGCGACAACCATGTGCGCCGTCGCTGCAGACCTCAGTGAAGACGATATCGATGCCCTCGCCGCAGCCTATTCCGCACTGCCATACGTGAAAGCGACGCAGGAATTCGATGCGGCCAAGGCTGCTGCCGGTAAGGCACTGCATGAAGAGCATTGTGACCGCTGCCATTCCGAAGCCGGCACTAACCCCGAAGACGAAGCCAGCATGCTGGGCGGCCAGCAAATGGGCTACTTACGCGATACGTTTGCTGCCTATGCGGATGGGTCACGCGAACAGCCTGGCAAGATGAAAGAGAAACTGGATACTCTGTCTGCCGACGATGTAGACGCACTTGTCAATTATTACGGCAGCATTCAATAATGAGTTTAGTGACGGCCGCCGGTGGTGACACCGGCGGTTTGTTCGCTGCCATTGATGCGAAAGATGGCGCGGCGTTCGTTGCGTACCTGACTGAAAATGCCGTCTTTCGATTCGGCTCTGCACCGCCGGTGCAGGGCCGTGATGCTATCCAGGCCGCGGTCGACGCTTTCTTTACGACGATCGCGGGTTGCTCGCACGTCATCGAGAATACGTTGCACCAGGGCAATACGGTGGTGTGCGAGGGTGTTGTGACCTACACACGACATGACGGGTCTGAGATCGCGTTACCGTTCACTGATGTCTTCGAGTACGAAGGCATCCTGATTGCGCACTACAAGATCTATATGGATGTCGCGCCGTTATACGCGTGAATAGTCCAGGAACCGCTTAGCGAAAGGCTCTAGCGGAAAACCCTGATAGCAGTCTGATCTCGCGCTGGGATACTAGCAGCGCAGATTTCAGGGAATCCGAAAAATGAGAACGCCCGTTCGTTTCGCCAGCCTGCCGATTGCGGCACTGGCGCTATTTATTCTGGTAGCAAATCCTGCAAACGCGCAGGAAATCGATTGCGTTGAATGCCATGCGGACGTGTCCTTTACGTCGACTGCGCATCCTGATGTCACGTGTCAGGAGTGCCATACAAATGTTACGGTCGAGCATAAAGAGGCCGACCTTGAGCCGCTGACTGATGAGGGCAGTTGCGGCGAGTGCCATGGCAGCGTGTTGCGCTCTACAGGGCGCAGCGTCCATGGCGGTGAGGCGGGCTGTAATGACTGCCACGGCGCTCCCCATGCCATTCACGAAGTTGCAGATCTCGCGTCCGCCGTATCTTCCGTAAACCAGATCCAGAACTGTGGCGCATGCCATGATGAACCGCCGGCGCTGATCGACGGTTACCTGACAAGCGAACACGGCAAGGCTTTGCTGCTGTCCGGGCTGAATAATGCGCCGGGATGCAGTGATTGCCACGGCTCGCATCGTATCCTTGCGACCGATAAGAGCAAGGCGCCGACTGCCCACCAGAATTCGCCCGAAATGTGCGGGGCCTGTCACGGCCTGCTCCTCGATGACTGGAGGAGCCAGAGTGCTCACGGCATGGCCTGGCAGGCTGGAGAGGAAGGGCCGGTGTGCGTCGATTGCCATTCATCGCACATGATCGGTGATCCCACCACCTACGATGCGCGGCACGACTCCGCCGCAAAATGCGGAGGCTGCCACGAGAAATACCTGAACTCGTTCCGTGATAGCTTCCATGGCAAGGCACTGCATCTCGGACTGTCCGAGGGTGCGACCTGCGCGGACTGTCACACACCTCACAAGAACGTCATGGCCGATGACCCGGCTTCCAGCGTGCATCCCGATAATGTGCTGAAGACCTGCGGCAAATGCCATGAAAATATTACACCGTCGTTTGCGACGTTTGACCCGCATAACGACCCGACGGACCCGGAGGGTAATTTCAAGGTGTACGTCATCTGGGTCTTCATGACGAGTCTGCTAATCGGCGTATTCGCCTTCTTCGGCATACACGACCTGCTTTGGCTGCAACGTTCACTGGTTGGCTTCATGCGTGGTGAGTTTGATGAGGAACGCCGCGGCGCGAGTGGTAAGTATGTGCGGCGCTTCCGTCGCAAGAACATGCGCATGCACGTTGTCATTATTACGACGTTTATGTTGCTGGCGCTGACCGGTTTGCCGCTCAAGTTCAACGGCGCACCCTGGGCACAGACCCTTGTGGATATCCTGGGTGGCATTGACTCGACGCGGTTTATTCACCGTGTCGCTGCAGTGGGCACGTTCGGCTACATGCTCGTGCACATCCTCGATGTATTTATCCGCGCGTTCATCCGCGGTGAGCGCGGTATATTCTGGGGGCCGAACTCGATGACACCACAGCCAAAAGATGTCTCTGACTTCTTTGGCAATATCAAGTACTTCCTGTACATGGGTGAGCGGCCTCCTGGCGATCGTTGGACTTACTTTGAGAAATTCGATTACCTCGCCGTGTTCTGGGGTGTCATGATCATTGGCTTGTCAGGGCTGTTCCTGTGGCTGCCAGGATTCTTTACGAGCTTCCTGCCGGGTTGGACACTCAATGCTGCGCAGGTCATTCATAGCGACGAAGCGCTTCTGGCGACCGGATTTATCTTTGTGTTCCACTTCTTCCACACGCACCTGCGGCCCGAGAGCTTCCCGATGGATCTCGTCGTGTTTACTGGCAAAATGTCGCTTGAACGCTTCATGTCAGAACGCCCGCTCGAATACCAGCGTCTGGTGGACAATGGTGAGCTCGAGGACTACCTGGTTGAGGGACCGAATCCGAGGCAGCGGCGGGATGCCTATCTGTTCGGCTCGTTCTTCCTCGTCATTGGTATCATGCTTGCTGGATTCATGATCTGGGCGTTGTTGACGCACTGATGCGCGACAATAAAAAAATGACAGGGGAATAGTGTGTTCAAGAATTTTCTAGTTTCCATCACGCACAACTTGATAAGCCTGATCGGGACGGCGATAGCAGTCGCCACTCTTGTGCTGATGGCGAGCCTCTTCGCCATGGAGCTCTTTGGCTTCGAGGGCGGGCCGTACATCGGGATACTGACGTACCTGATTCTGCCGATGATCTTTGTCTTCGGACTTATCCTGATTCCGATTGGCGCTATTCTTTATCGACGCAGGATACGGAAATCCCCCGGTGGTGACGGCACGCAACTGATGCCCGTGTTCGATCTGAACGTACAGGCTACGCGCCGCTGGATGCTGATACTTGCCGGTGCCACGATGCTGAATATCGTCATCGTCGCGGGCGCGACGTACAAGGGCGTGCATGTCATGGAGTCTGTGGAATTCTGCGGCCTTGCGTGTCACTCGGTCATGGAGCCCGAACATACGGCGCATGCCCGGTCACCGCACTCGCGGGTAGCCTGCGCTGAGTGCCATATCGGTCCCGGTGCAGACTGGTTTGTGAAATCCAAGCTTGATGGCGCGTGGCAGTTGGTCTCGGTAGCATTCGACCTGTATCCGCGCCCGGTAAAGACGCCGTTGCATGATCTGCGCCCGGCCAGGGAAACGTGTGAACAGTGTCACTGGCCGACCAAGTTCGTCGGCGACAAACTCAGGGTAATCAAGCATTTCAAAGAAGATGAGGCGAACACGGAGCTGACATCGGCAATATTGCTCAAGGTCGGTGGTTCACGAGCAAACAATTCACACGGTATTCACTGGCATGTCGATCGTGGCGTCAACATTCGTTATCGTTCGGACGAAACCCGCGAAGCAATCTACGAGATCGAATTTACTGAAGGTGAAGACGAGATGGTTACGTTTGCTGATCGCAAGGCACCCGAAGACGGTGGCGTCTGGCGCTCAATGGATTGCGTCGACTGTCACAACCGACCGTCGCATATTTACGAGTCGCCGGGACCCGCGATTGATAAAGCCATTGACTCGGGCCTGATCGATCGTTCGCTGCCGTTCGTCAAGCGGGAAAGCTTGCGCATTATCCAGACGCAGTACGAATCGCATGAAGTGGCGCGCGATGGAATCGCCAGTGAGCTCACAGCATACTATGGTGAATCCTATCCCGACCTTGCGACAGAACGTGCTGATGAGATCGCAGCCGCTGCGGCGACCTTAGGTGATATCTACTCGGTCAATATCTTCCCGCAGATGAATGTCTGGTGGGATACCTATCCTAACCACATCGGCCATGAACAGTCTGATGGTTGCTTCCGTTGCCACAGGCGCAGCATGCGAACCGCCGACAGGAAGCAGGTGTCGAACGACTGCGACACCTGTCATGTACTGCTGGCTGAAAAAGAAGAGAATCCTGACATCATGTCGGTACTGAGGCCAGAATAATGCATCCCCTTGTAACAACGCCGGCGTCGCGTTCACTGACGCACGAGATAATCAGTGGTGGCAGTGGCCTGGTGCTGGCGCTGTTCATGTGGGGGCACGTGGTCCTGGTTGGCTCCATTCTGACCGGTGAGCGTGGCTTCGACTGGATGGCGACCTTTCTCGAGGATTACTACATTGCGCAACCAACCGTCGCTGTAATTTTCATCCTGTTCCTGGTGCACGCCGTGTTTGCCGCGCGCAAAATTCCTGCGCAGCTGCGCGAGCGCAAACGCATTACTAAACTCGCCAAGGGGCTAAGTCAGTCTGGTCGCGAGAAAGTAGCGACGCGCACCGAGCACTCGCCATTCCGTCCGCATGTTGAATCGATGTTGTGGATCTGGCAGGTGCGCACAGGAATGATCATGCTGGTGCTGGGCAGCTTCCACCTCATATTGCTTGGCCTCGACGTATTCACGCCATTGTTCGGCGAAATGGCCGGTATCGAGTCGCAAACGACCATGGCAAGGGTGGGCGCCGGACTCTGGCTTCCCTATGGAATCCTGTTGCTGTGCGTTGAGTTCCACGCGAGCGTCGGCCTGTATCGCCTGGCTATCAAGTGGGGCGCTGATCTGTGGTTGTCCCGCAAGGCCATGCATCTCATTGAGCAGGTGATCTTCTGGACGATCCTTGTGATTGGCGGCGCCACCTTGTGCGTACTGGCTGGCTGGATCGATCCACCGTTTGCATTCCTGCTTGAAGGAGGTGCGTCGTGAGCAGCAAGCTCATCACAACCGATGTCCTCATTATCGGCGGCGGTCTGGCCGGCGAACGTTGTGCCATTGAGGCCGCTGCTGCAGGGCAGGAAGCACTCATCCTGTCACTGGTGCCACCGCGCCGCAGCCATAGCTGCGCAGCGCAAGGGGGCATGCAGGCGGCACTGGCCAACTGTGCCAAAGCCTCGGGCGATAGTCCA
>Ga0316201_10000815_pt1 | contig 19436 bp, 32 predicted proteins | sample CS6wburrow_MG_FD_204516 | JGI IMG/M metagenome (GOLD analysis project Ga0316201, IMG submission 204516) | Coastal sediment microbial communities from Delaware Bay, Delaware, United States - CS-6 worm burrow | ecosystem: Environmental > Aquatic > Marine > Coastal > Sediment | place: USA... | reverse complement strand
TTTTTTCAGCGTGTCGATGGCCTCCCGACGAACATTTCTGATGGCAACTCGAAATTCCTCTGCAATTTTCTTAACCTGTTTAACCAGTTCTTTTCTTCTCTCTTCAGTTAATTGCGGAATGTTCAGACGAATAATCTTTCCATCGCTGACCGGGGTTAAACCAATATCTGATTTTAGAATCGCTTTCTCAATGGAGCCAAGAACCTGTGGGTCCCATGGCTGGATGGCAATTGTTCTGCTTTCTGGAATGGTCAAAGTGCTCACCTGATTTAAAGGCATGGAACTGCCGTAAGCCTCAACGAGGATATCATCCAACAGGGCCAGAGAGGCACGTCCAGTACGTATCTTTGACAATTCGCCTCTAAAAGCTTCGACGCTTTTTTCCATTTTTTCCGCCATCTCAAATATCGCTTCGCTCATTATTGTCACCTTTTGTTAGTAGTTCGTGATTCCGATGGTATCAGGAAGTTATAAGAGTACCAACATGCTTGCCGAGAACTGCCCTTTTAATATTTCCTGGGACGGTCATATTCATGACCATAATCGGCTTATCATCCTCCTTTGCCAGGGCGATCCCAGCGGCATCCATAACCCTGAGATTCTGTTTGAGTACCTGGTCATAGGTGAGCAGATCATATTTAACCGCATCTGAAAATTTGACGGGATCCTTATCGTACACACCGTCCACCTTGGTTGCCTTGATGATCACGTTGGCATCGATCTCCAATGCTCTAAGTACCCCGGCGCTATCTGTTGTAAAGTAAGGGTTGCCGGTTCCAGCTGCAAAAATGACGGTTCTTCCTTTTTCCAGATGCCTGGTGGCCCTTCTTCTGATGTATGGTTCACAAACTGACTGCATAGGAATAGCCGACTGAACCCGGGTGTCGACACCATTGCGCTCCAAGGCATCCTGCATTGCCAGACTGTTCATCACTGTTGCCAACATGCCCATATTGTCAGCCGTAGTTCTGTCCATACCTTTGCTGGCCCCGGCTACTCCACGGAATATGTTGCCGGCGCCAATGACCAATCCCGTCTCAACACCGAGTTTAACAATATCTTTTATCTCTGAGGCGACAAAATCGAGGACACTCGTGTTTATTCCAAAAGCATCATCGCCCATCAGTGCTTCACCGCTCAGCTTTAGCAATATACGCCGATATTTGAGCTGCATCTTTGCTCTCCTGGAGTAATTACAGAAACGGGCAACATAGCTGCAGCTGCCAATAACGTTTCCCGAAAAAAACTGATCGGTAATTCCTCACTATTGTGCTTGGGAAGAGGATTTAACGATGTTTATTCAACACCGATCTGAAAGCGAGTAAATCTTTTAACAGATATATTTTCTCCCATTTTACCGACACAATCAGTAAGGAGATCCTGAATCGATAAATCGGGGTTCTTGACATATTTCTGTTCAAGCAGACAAACCTCCGAAAGAAATTTATCAACCTTGCCGGAAACAATTTTCTCGACAATGTTCTCTGGCTTTCCGGATTCAAGCGCCTGCTGTATGTAAATGTTTTTTTCTCTTGCAAGAATATCTTCCGGCACGTTATCACGATCAATAGCAACCGGATTTGAGGCCGCAATATGCATTGCTAGATCACGAGCAAGCTCCTTAAACTTATCAGTTTTTGCGACAAAATCAGTCTCGCAGTTTAGCTCAACCATGACACCCAGCTTACCGCCTGCGTGTATATACGTTTCGATAACGCCCTCACTTGTGGCTCTGCCTGCTCGCTTTGCCGCAACGGCGAGACCTTTTTGGCGAAGCACATCTACTGCTTTCTCCATGTCGCCATCAGTTTCATTGAGAGCCTTTTTACAATCCATCATTCCTGCAGCGGTTTTATCACGCAGTTCCTTTACCATTTGACTGGTAATCTTCATGCTCAACCTCCATTGCGTAACGTGTTGTTACATTTTATAAACAATTTGTGCACAAAAGGGGACAAGGGAATTGTTCCCTTTGCTGACTTGTTCTCAAGAGAAGATGGCCAAAACAGCCCCTTCCGTGGTAAAACAGATTTACGAGATACATAGCGAAAAGGGGCTGTCATTCGACTGCCCCTTTTCACACCAATATTCTTCGCGGGTTGGTCAGGGATTTTGCCTGATTTTATTCCTCTGTGCTCTTGGGAGCTTCTTCTGAGGCTTGCACTGGAGCTTCTTCTGATACTTCCTCTGGTGCTTCCTGCGGAGGTTCTTCCTGAAGCATTTCTTCGGAAGTATCAGCCATGGCCGCCTCAAGCGCCTCTTCTGAAGCCTCATCACCGTCACGCGCCGCTTGTCCCTGCAGAGCCGCCTCGGCTATGTAATAACTGATCAGACGAATAGATTTGATCGCGTCATCATTGCCTGGAATCAGAAAATCAATGCCATCTGGATCACAGTTTGTATCAGTAATGGCGATTACGGGAATTTTCAATTTTCGAGCTTCATTGACAGCGATAGCCTCTTTTTTCGGATCGACAACGAAAACCGCACTGGGAAGCGAACGCATATCCTTGATACCGCCAACGTTTCGCTCTAGTTTTATGCGTTCTTTTTCCATCTTCAAAATTTCTTTTTTAGGGAAACGATTAATCGAACCATCTACCTGCATTGACTCTATGGATTTCAGACGCTCAACACTGGTCTTGATGGTCTGAAAGTTGGTCATCATTCCTCCAAGCCAGCGATGGTCGACATAATACATACCACATCGTTTCGCTTCTTCACGAATGATCGCCTGTGCCTGACGCTTGGTCCCAACAAAAAGAATTGAGCCTCCGTCGGCAACCTGATTACTGATAAAATCGCAAGCAGTATCAAATAGCCTTTTGGTCTTGTCTAGATTGATTATGTAAATGCCATTGCGCGGCCCGTATATGTACGGTTTCATTTTCGGGTTCCATCGCCTGGTCTGATGCCCAAAGTGCAAACCAGCCTGCAGCATTTCTTTAACCGTTGCATTTGCCATATTTTCCTCCAATTCCTGGTTAATCCTCCATCTCTATTTGATCAGTACCTGAGCAAAAACCAATCAGGTTCCGACACCAGTTCTACAAGAGATGTGTGTGGTTACTATTATGCGCGCAGTGCACATAAATAAATGAATGCAAAACACATTTAGATAACACGAAGATCAGTGTTTTGCAAGTTTCTCATCCTCATGAATCTCCTTTACCCCTATGTTTGTATCAGCGATGACTTTGCCCCAAACATGCTTTTCAGCCACTCAAACCCAAACTTCAGCAGCTCGCTGTCATCTCTATTGATTCGTCTTTTCATATCCCTGGTGATGGAAAAATGATCAAGCAATCGTTGTTCCTCAATAAACCTGCGAAACCCATCACAATTGTAACAGACCAGGAAGGCTAATTGTTGCTTGGTTCCGCCAATGCCTTCACCTCTCCATGGATTGCCCGCAAACATCGTATCAACTTCCGCCCAGAGATCATTCATCAGATTATATTCGTCAAGCCTCTGATTTCGAACCCATTTTTTGACGGTAAAATCATGATCTTCCTGATGTCCCTGACAATATGCATGGTTGGTTAAAAAGTAAAATTCCTTCGACTTCCCACGTTCTGGGGCTCTATCAACAGCTCGCTCAAGAGGATAGGTGCGGCAGGCTGACGGTCTGTCTCTATAGACGGAGCAGCCGTTCTTATTGAGAAATGGGCACGCCATCTCCTCTTCATATGGTTGAAGTTTTAGTTTGAGTGAGGGGAAGTAAGGATTGCCCCCTTGCTTTATTTCTGTATAAGTCCGCACAAACTGCTCAGAATCAATGCCTCGGTTCTGTTTAAGACGAATTATATCGTATGGGTACAGATCAAGATCAACATTTCTACAACATATGGTGAAGCAGGGAACCTCAGGATGGCATGAAAACTTGAAGGCTTGGTCATTGAGGGGAATCATCCCCTGTGGAAATTCTTTTTTGTTTGTCATATCACTAACTAAAAAAAAAGCTGACATGAAGCCATGCCCATGTCAGCTTTGAAACTAAAAATCAGAAAGATCAGCTTTCTTCAGTACTTTCCCCAAGATCTTCTTCATAACCAACGAGTTCAATAATCGCCATTGAAGCAGCATCTCCCCGGCGAACCCCCGTTCGTATGATGCGTGTGTAACCGCCACTGCGCTCGGCAAACTGTCCGCTGATCTCATCAAACAATTTGGCCACAATCTCTTTGCTGCGAATATAACTCAGGGCCTGCCTCCGAGCATGCAGGTCGCCTCGCTTTGCCAAGGTTATCATTTTTTCGGCGATCCGTTTGAGCTCCTTGGCTTTTTGCTCAGTTGTAACGATTCGTTCATGCTCGAATAAGGATGTAACCATATTCCTGAACATAGCCTCTCTGTGTGAACTTGTACGGCCAAGCTTCCTGCCCGATTTTCCGTGCCTCATGGTTCCATCCTCAAACTGATTACCGTGCAGTATCCACTCGGATAGCTGACGTTATGGGTCACTAACGATTCAACAATTTACTCTGGCAGTTTTTCTGGTATTTCCGGTCGCTGCCAACTTTCAAACTTCATACCAAGAGTAAGATCCATTTCTGCCAATAATGCCTTAATTTCATTCAATGATTTACGGCCAAAATTCTTGGTCTTGAGCATTTCCTGATCGGTCTTTTGGGCAAGGTCACCAATGAAATAGATCTCGGCATTCTTCAAACAATTTGCTGAGCGTACAGATAGTTCAAGATCTTCAACCGGCTTATCGAGATATGGGTTAAGAGGAACTGCATTTTCTTCGTCGTCCTCTTCTTTCTCAGGCTCGGCTCCCTCTTCATTGAAGTTGATGAAAATGGTCATCTGATCTTTGAGAATTTTCGCAGCAAAGGCAAGCGAATCCTCTGGCCGGACACTCCCATCAGTCTCAATTTCCAAGGTGAGTTTGTCATAATCAGTCTGTTGTCCTACTCGTGCTTGAGAAACGACGTATTGTATCCTCTTGATTGGGGAGAAAATAGCATCGATGGGAATTTGACCAATGGATAACTCGTCTTTTTCCTGTATTTCTGCGGTCTGATAGCCTTTTCCCCACTCAACGGTCATTTCTGCCTTAAACTCGGTTTTTCCAGTCAGGGTACAAATGATCTGCTCAGGATTCATGATCTCGACATATGCTGAAGGAGTGATATCTGCAGCGGTCACCTCTCCAGGTCCTTTTTTTTCGAGAACAATCTTCTGTGATTCCTGGCAATTGAGCTTCAACCTAATCTGCTTGATGTTGAGAATGATTTCACTGACATCCTCTTTGACATCTTTCAAGGTAGTGAACTCATGCAGCGCTCCTTCTATCTTCACTGAGGTAATCGCCGCACCCTGTATAGATGAGAGTAGAATTCGTCTTAAAGAGTTGCCAATGGTGGTCGCAAAACCACGCTCAAGCGGTTGGCAGACAATTTTGGCATATGAGTCGCTATGCGTTTCCTTATCAGCTTCGAGTTTCTCAGGCTTAATAAGCTCGTGCCAATTCCGGTAGAAAGGTATGTTTTCGTCGGCAGCGTGAGTCATATAATCCCTTTTATTAATTTTTTAAAAAGCGAAAACCTTTAAGCCAGTAAAACGACTTAAGTGAATTTATTTTCAACGGGGCCGATCCGCTGGTTACTCAAAGGCACTTCCACTTGATAGTGGCGCATCGATAAGAGAACCAGAATTGGCTTATCCGATTGCCACGAATATCAATACAATAATTATTTGGAGTAAAGTTCGACGATAAGCTGTTCTTGAATCGGCATTGTCAATTCTTCACGATTCGGCAATGCTTTGATAGTCGCCTTATAGCCGTCTTTGTTCAATTCAATCCAACTTGGTATGCCCCGGCGTTCTACAGCTTCAAGATTTTCATTAATTAAAGCATTTGCCCGGCTTTTTTCTTTGACCGCTACCTCATCACCCTCTGAGATCAAAAAAGAGGCGATATCGACTTTCTTCCCATTGACCAAAATATGTTTATGCCTGACAAGCTGGCGAGCCTGGTTTCTTGAGGATGCAAAGCCCATGCGAAAAACCGCATTATCCAGCCTGCGCTCCAGTAAAATGAGAAGATTTTCGCCAGTCACGCCCTTTTGACGCTCGGCTGTCTGAAATGTTTGACGAAATTGCCCCTCAAGCATGCCGTACATGCTTTTAACTTTTTGTTTTTCTCTAAGCTGTACTGCGTAATCAGACTGTTTTCTAAACCGAGCCTGTCCATGCTGCCCAGGCGCGAAAGCACGACGTTCAAACGAGCATTTATCGGAATAACAGCGATCACCTTTCAAAAATAACTTAAGTCCTTCACGTCTGCAGCGACGACACGCCGCACCTGTATATCTGGCCAACTTTTCCTCCGTTGATTAATCTATTCCTGCGTAATGGATAACTCCGCTTACTTACACTCGACGACGTTTGGGAGGCTTACATCCATTATGGGGAACCGGCGTCACGTCGTAAATCCGCGTAACTTCAAGTCCCGTATTGACAAGTGCTCGCAGTGCTGCTTCTCTGCCTGGCCCAGGTCCTTTGACTTTTACTTCAACCTTTTTCATGCCTTGGTCGGTAGCCTTTTTAGTTGCATCTGCAACCGCATTCTGAGCAGCAAACGGCGTACTTTTCCGAGAACCTTTAAACCCGAGAACGCCTGAGCTGCACCAGGCTATTACATTTCCCTGCTTGTCAGATATCGTTACAATCGTATTGTTGAAGGTGGAGTAAATACTTACAATACCTTCTGGCACATTCTTTTTTACCTTCCTTTTTGACCGACTGTCGGCCTTTTTTGCAGCAGCCATAGTATCCTATACCTATTGTGTTGAGAAGTTACTTACGCCGCGCGGCTCCACGGCGAGGGCCCTTTCGTGTCCTTGCGTTCGTCTTGGTTTTTTGCCCACGCACAGGCAAACCCATACGATGACGCCGGCCACGGTAGCAGCCAAGATCCATGAGTCGCTTGATATCCATGGAGACTGCACGTCGTCGATCACCTTCGACAATAAATTCGGTCTCTATAACATTTCGAATACGGGTAACGTCATCTCCGCTCAGGTCGTCGCTGTTCATCGTGTATGGAAGATCAACGGAATCGAGAATCTTCCTCGCCGAGGCTACCCCAATCCCATGGATATAGGTAAGCGCCCGATCCATATGCTTGTTCTTCGGAAGGTCAACTCCTGCTATACGTGCCAAGGTATATCTCCTTTAACAAATTAGTTTCCGGGAAAAAAAAGATTATCCCTGTCTCTGTTTATGTTTTTTCACCTTGCAGGACACGCGTACAACACCATTACGCTTGTATACTTTGCAGTCACTGCACATTTTCTTGACTGAAGATCTCACTTTCATTATGAAAACCTCTACTTTTTCTTTTTGGCGTTTTTAGCTCTGAAAGTGACTCTGCCGCGTGTCAGGTCATACGGTGAAAGTTCGATAGTGACCCTGTCTCCCGGTAGAATCTTGATGAAATGCATGCGCATCTTGCCTGAAATGTGGGCAAGTACCTTGTGGCCATTGTCAAGTTCTACCCTGAACATGGCATTGGGTAAGGGTTCGATAATCGTCCCCTCTACTTCTATTGCTTCTTCCTTAGCCATATATATTCCAGATTCTCATTAAAATGTCCAAAAGGACGTAATTATAATACACCTCTTTGCAAAAGAGAAGTATTATTTCCCCGCTTAGATGAAATTTCCACGCGAACTCAAAACCAGCGGTCCGTTCTCGGTAACGGCAACAGAGTGCTCAAAATGTGCAGATGGTTTGCAGTCATTCGTGATGACAGTCCAGCCGTCTCGTAAAACCTTTACCTTATGTGTGCCGGCATTAACCATTGGCTCGATAGCCAAAACCATCCCTTCAAACAATCTCGGCGAACTTCCCTCCTGAATAAAGTTAGGAATTTCAGGTCCTTCGTGAAGCGATGTGCCAATACCATGCCCAACAAACTGCCTGACAACCGTGAAACCGTTATTCTCAACGCATTGCTGCACTGCCGCTGAGATATCAGAAATCCTATTGCCTACCCGTACTTGCTCGATTGCTTTGCTCAGCGATTTCTCAGTAACCTTCAGTAATTTATGCTTGGTATTGTCAATGCGGCCTACAGGGATGGTGACCGCCGAGTCACCATAATATCCGTTATACAAGGTACCGAAGTCAACAGAGATAATGTCACCTTTCTTCAGTTTCCTTCGCCGTGATGGAATTCCATGCACCACTTCTTCGTTTATTGAAACGCATAAACTGCCTGGAAAGCCTCGATATCCTTTAAAAGCAGGCTTTGCTTTTCGCTTGGTGCAGAGGTCCTCAGCGAGCCGATCTAATTCATAGGTAGTGATACCGGGCGCAACTGTTTTCTGCAGCATTACCAGAATCTCTGCAACGATCTGGTTGGCCTCCTCCATAAAAAGAATCTCATCACGACTTTTAATGGTGATAGATTTTCCCGCTGGAGCACTCGCAGAGGCAGACACCTTTTACCTCCTGCCTTTGATTCTACCCTGTTTCATGAAACCTTCGTAATTCCTCATGACCAAGTGAGACTCAATCTGAGAAATGGTATCGATTGCGACACCAACGACAATCAAAAGGGCCGTACCGCCAAAATAAAAAGGCAGACTCAGCCTGGCGATGAGCAGCGTCGGCAGCACACAGATCGTACTCAGGTAAATCGCTCCGATAACCGTCAGCCTGGTAAGCGCCTTGTCAATAAATTCTGCTGTCTTTTTTCCCGGCCTGATACCGGGGATAAAACCACCGTTTTTTCGCAGATTTTCAGCAACATCTTCAGGTTTGAATTGTACTGCTGCATAAAAAAAGCAGAAGAAGACAATCATGGCAACGAAACAGACGTAATAATAAACGGTGCCTGGCGACATGGCCGCCGAAACTCGCTGAACCCAGTCAATCTGTATGAAACTTCCGATAGTGGCGGGAAACATCATGATCGAGGAGGCAAAAATAGGAGGAATAACACCAGATATATTAATTTTCAGAGGCAGGTGCGAACTTTGCCCACCATACACTTTGCGCCCGACAACCCGCTTTGCATACTGAATGGGGATACGTCTCTGGGCAGTCTCGCAATAAACTATCAGACCGATTACTCCCAGCATCATCACGATGATGAAAGGGACAAAAAAGATTTGGATTTCTCCGGCCTTCACCAGTTCAATTGAGTTAACTATAGCGGATGGACCGCGAGCGACGATACCGGCAAAGATGATCAGAGAAATACCATTACCAACACCCCGTTCGGTCATCTGCTCGCCTAACCACATGATAAAAGCGGTGCCGGACGTCAGGGTCAGCATGGTCATCAGCTTAAACTGAACGCCAGGAGCAAGAACGATGAGCTCACCGCTTGGCCCGGTCATACCCTCAAGGCCAACCGCAATAAATGAACCCTGAATAATACTCAAGACAACAGTGCCATACCTGGTGTATTGAGTGATTTTTCGCTGGCCGGACTCACCTTCTTTTTTGAGGGCTTCCAGTTGCGGAATAACAACCGTCAGCAGCTGCATGATGATTGAGGCACTGATATACGGCATAATGCCAAGAGCAAATATGGAGAAGTTCTCCAATGCACCGCCCGAAAACATGTTAAACATGCCGAACAAGGTGCCCGCATTTTGCTGAAAAAATGCAGTAAGAGCATCACCGTTGATCCCAGGAGTAGGTACCTGCACACCAATCCGGTATACAGCCAGCATAATCAGGGTGAACAATAATCGTTTCCGTAGCTCAGGAATCTGCGCTGCACTTTGAAGTCCGCTCATGAAATTAATCCCACATCAGTTACTCTGGTAAAAAAATAGACTGCTTTTGATCGTCATCTCGTGTCTGCTCAGATCCTATTCTGCAGCCGGCTCACTTGTAACAACAGAGCCGCCTGCTCCTTCAATCAGCTCTTTTGCTTTAGCGCTGACTTTGTCTACTTTTACCGTAAGCGATTTGGATATCTCACCATTTGCCAGGACTTTTACCCCTCGTCCGGCCTTAACTATCTTCGCCTGGACAAGCGAATCAACGGTTATTTCCGAGCCGGCATCGAAGGTATCTAGCTGACTGAGACTGACAATAGAAAAAACTTTGCGAAATTTATTTGTAAATCCTCGTTTGGGAAGACGTCTTTGAAGTGGCATCTGGCCGCCTTCAAAACCCGGCTTGGCATTGTAACCAGAGCGAGACTTAGCTCCTTTGTGGCCACGACCGGCTGTTTTACCGTGTCCCGAGCCAGGTCCCCTACCGAGACGCTTCCTGTCCTTGTTTGAGCCCTTCCGTGGTGAAAGGTTTCCAAGTGTCAACATTTAAGCCTCCTCTATACGAACAAGATGCCCTACCTGGGCAAGCATGCCTCTGATTTCGGGAGTATCTTTACGCGTAACGGTTTTTTGCATTTTGGTAAGCCCAAGACCGGTCAATGTGGCACGTATCTTTTTCGTACTGCCTATTCCACTTTTGACCAGGGTAAATGTAATTGTATCAGCCATGTGACTACACCATCTCTCTTTAAAAATTTGTATCAATTGCTCATGCAGATGTTGGCTCAGAGATTGCTGCTTTACCCAGTAATTTCCTCAACCGACTTTCCTCTTAATTCAGCAATCTTGTGGGCAGATCTCAGTCTTCTCAGTCCATCAAGGGTTGCCTTTACCATATTGTGAGGATTATGAGAACCGAGACACTTGGTCAGAATATTATTTACGCCTGCTGCCTCAAGAACCGCCCTTACAGGCCCTCCGGCAATTACACCAGTACCGTCCGAAGCGGGCTTGAGAAGAACCTTGCCGGCTCCGTATCGACCGATAATTTCATGCGGGACGGAAATGTCTGTCAAAGAAACGGACATCATGTCTTTGCGCGCTCTCTCGATACCCTTACGAATAGCCTCGGGAACCTGGTTTGCCTTTCCAAGGCCATAACCGACTTTCCCGTTTCCATCACCGACAACTACAATGGCGCTAAAGCTGAAACGGCGTCCGCCTTTGACAACTTTTGCAACCCTGTTGATATAGACTATCTTTTCAATTAGTTCCTCAGTCGCTTCACTTTTGGAACGCTTAAATTCAGACAAGGGGCACCCCCATACGTAACAAAATTAAAATTCCAACCCGCCTTCACGAGCTCCTTCAGATAGAGCCTTAATACGCCCCTGATAAATATAACCGCCGCGATCAAAAACCACCGAACTGATCCCTGCGGCTTTGGCGCGTTCAGCAATTGCCATACCAACTTGTTTGGCTGCTGCAGCTTTACCTTTTTCTTCGCTTTTCTGATATGCCTTGTCAACCGTTGACATCGAGACGAGAGTTGTTCCAGCTGCGTCATCAATGATTTGCGCATAGATATGTTTGCTGCTTTTGAAAACTCTCAAGCGGGGCCGCTCACTCGTGCCTATTACATTTTTACGAATGCGTCGTACCCGCTTTTCCCGTGCAATGCTTTTGGGATTTGTTTTTGCCATTGTTATATCTCAACCAATGAAAATGGATTCATCATTATACAGCTTATCAACCAGCAGCCGCTGCACCTGTCTTGCCAGCCTTGCGGACAATGTGTTCGTCTTCGTATCGGATGCCTTTGCCTTTGTATGGCTCAGGCTTGCGAATCGAGCGAATTTCTGAAGCTGTCATTCCTAAAATTTCCTTGTCTATGGATTCAAGGGTAATTTTGGTATTATTTTCCACATCGCCAGAAACGCCATCAGGCAGTTTAAACGCAACCGGATTTGAATAACCAACAGTTAATGATAATGTCTTACCTGAAACACTGGCACGATAACCAACACCTTCAATAATCAGCACCTTCTTAAACCCCTGGTCAACGCCAACGACCATATTGTTGATCAGTGATCTGGTTAATCCGCGAAAGGCATTGATCTTCTTACTATTCTCTCCACCGCTTACCAGTACTTCACCGTCCTTCAAAACGACGCTGATTTCAGGATGAACTGTACGGCTCAAGGCACCCTTTTTCCCTGTAACTGAGATATCCTGGCCCTTGATCTCAACTTTGACCCCTGCTGGAACAGGGATGGGCATTTTTCCAATTCGAGACATTTTTCCCTCCGTTACGTGCCGGTGTTACCACACCTCACAAAGAATCTCGCCACCAATATTCAATTCACGCGCAGTACGATCGGTGACAATGCCCTTGGATGTCGAGACGATAGCAACACCAAGCCCGTTTAACACAGCAGGGATGGCACCTGCTTTAGCATATTGTCTCAATCCTGGTTTGCTGATCCGCTTAATCCCTGTGATCACCGGTTCACCATTCGGTCCGTACTTTAAGTTAATTGTCAAAGTTCCCTGCGGTCCTTCATCGGAAACTTCATACCCGATAATAAAGCCTTCTTCCTGCAGTACCTTGGCGATGTTCACCTTTACATTTGATTTCGGCATCTTGGCTGAATCAAATTTTACCATTGCTGCATTACGTATCCTGGTCAGCATGTCTGCCAGGGGGTCGCTCATTGACATCGCGAAACTCCTTATTTATATCAATCGTTTGACTTGATCAGCGGTAGCAGTGTGTTACCAGCTTGATTTGGTCACGCCTGTTATCTCGCCTTTTGACGCCAGAGACCTGAAACAGATCCTGCATACCCCAAATTTTCTGATGTACGCACGAGGACGTCCACAGAGCGGGCATCGATTATATTTCCGAACCTTGAACTTAGGTTCACGCTTCGCCCTAGCAATTATTGATTTCTTAGCCAAACCAACCTCCAATAACTCAATTGTAGTCGTTATTCACAAATTATTTTTTAAACGGCATGCCCATCAGCTGCAGAAGCGACCGGCCTTCTTTATTAGTTGGTGCAGAGGTAACGATGGTAATATTCAGGCCTTTAATTTTGTCGATCCTGTCGTAATCAATTTCCGGGAAAATGATTTGCTCCTTCACCCCCAATGAAAAATTGCCACGGCCGTCGAATCCTTTTGGCGAGATCCCCCTGAAGTCACGGACACGCGGAAGAGCCACATTCACAAGTTTACTGAAGAAATCGTACATCATGTCTCCCCGAAGTGTGACACGGCAACCAATCGGCATGCCTTCTCTTAATTTAAAGCCGGCAATAGATTTCTTCGCTTTTGTAACAACAGCTTTCTGACCCCCAATCCTGGTCAGTTCCTCCACTGCACCTTCAATGATTTTTGGGTTCTGAACAGCTTCGCCCAGCCCCATATTGAGAACAATCTTCTCAAGCTTGGGCACCTGCATGATATTGGTGTACCCCAACTCCTCTTTCAATGCAGGAACACATTCATTGTAATAATAATCTTTAAGTGCACCCATGTATAACTCCTGGCATCAACCTTATTTGTATCTTTACTTGCTCTCTAGTGACTCACCGCATTTTTTGCAGTAGCGTACCTTCGTCCCATCTTCAAGGATCTTTCTACCTATACGACCTGTTAGCGTACACTCAGGACAGATCAACTGAAGATTTGATACATGAATCGGGGCCTCACGTTCGACGATCTGCCCCTGTTGGTTCATTTCACGCGGCTTCGTATGCCGCTTAATCATATTGATTCGTTCAACCGTCGCTTTGCTGGTATCAGGAAAAACTTTGAGTATTTTACCTACTCTGCCTTTATCCTTTCCTGCTATAACCTCGACCTGATCATTAGCCCTCAGGTATGTTCTACCCTTTCTCATTTTCTTACCTATTTATCGATCGTTACTGTAACGTTCTTTGCCATTTCCCAACCCGCTATAATACCTCTGGAGCAAGGGATATGATTTTCATGAAACCAAGACCTCTAAGCTCACGGGCTACAGGCCCGAATATACGCGTCCCAATCGGTTCACCAGTTGCTGAGAGTATGACCGCAGCATTCTCGTCAAACCTCACCCATGTATCGTCCATGCGCTTCATTTCTTTTTTGGTCCTGACGATGACTGCCTTCATCACATCCCCTTTTTTTACCTTGGCGTGGGGAATTGCCTCTTTTACCGTGATGACAATTACATCGCCGATTCCGGCATATCTTTTTCTGGTGCCGCCCAAAACCCGGATGCAAAGAACCTTCTTCGCCCCAGAGTTATCAGCGACATTTAGCATTGTTTCTGTCTGTATCATAGTGTCACCTGATTCTACACCAGCATAAACAGGTTATTCTTCTTACCTGTTGTAACAGTTTGGGTTAAATGGCCTGTTCAAGTATTGATTTCACCCGCCATCGTTTTCTACGGCTCAGCGGACGGCATTCTTCGATAAGGACCAAATCTCCAATGTTACATTGGTTTTCTGGGTCATCTGCAAGATACTTGACACTGGTTTTGACATATTTCCCATAGAGTTTATGACGAAATTTACGTTCAACCCGCACAACCACGCTTTTCTCCATTCTGTTACTGACAACAGAACCAGTCCTTGTCTTTCTTGATTTTTTATGTTCGTTCATAATGTTATTTCAAACTTTTGTAGCGCGACCTTTATTTACGATAAATTATTGACAGCGTTCCTTAACTTGTAACCTTTTCATTGATAACAGTACGTATTCGCGCAATATCTTTTTTAATTTTCTTTAAGCGTGAAGCATCTTCCAAGGGTCTGAGGTTATGTTGGAATGACAGGTTCCCAAATTCTTCACGCAGTTCTCTTTCCTTTTTTTTGAGATCCTCTTCGGACATTTGGCGAATCTCTTCGGCTTTCATAATATACTCCTTTTAGAAACAACCTTGGTTCTGAATGGAAGCTTATTTCCAGCTAGAGTAAGAGCTCGTATGGCAAGTTTCTCATCGACGCCCGCAAGCTCGTAAAGGATTTTTCCAGGACGTATGGGCGCAACCCAGTACTCCGGACTCCCTTTTCCTTTTCCCATTCTTGTCTCTGCAGGCTTTTTTGTAACTGGTTTATCCGGAAAAACTCTGATCCAGACTTTTCCGCCACGTTTAATTTTCCTGTTAATGGCAACACGAGCAGCCTCGATCTGTTGGGCTGTCATCTTGCCCCTGGTAGTCGCTTTAAGGGCATATTCGCCAAACGAGATAGAGGATCCTCGATGGGCTGCTCCTCTTAATTTTCCGGTAAAAACCTTTCTATGTTTAACCTTTCTGGGACTTAACATATCTCACACTCCACAATAACCTGGTCTGTTTTAACTCACCAAGACATCAACAATTAGGCCATTTCCTCTTGTTCGTCTAAAACTTCACCATTGAAGATCCACACTTTCACCCCGATGATGCCATAGGTTGTACTGGCTTCAGCAAGTGCATAATCAACGTCTGCTCTCAATGTATGGAGGGGTACACGGCCTTCGCGAACCCATTCACATCGTGACATTTCGGCGCCGCCTAGGCGACCGGCACAAGATATTTTTATACCTTGGACACCAAAACGAAGTGCAGAATTGACCGCTTTTTTCATCGCACGTCTGAAGGCAACACGGCGTTCCAACTGCGAAGCAATACTCTCCGCAACAAGCTGTGCATCCGCTTCAGGCCGCCTCACTTCCTGAATGTCAAGCATTACCGTCCTATTGATTAAGGTCTCAAGGTCTTTTTTCAGTGTTTCTATCTCCGCTCCCTTCTTGCCAATAACGATACCCGGGCGAGCGGTAAACAGTTTGATTCTGAGCTTTTCTCCGGTACGCTCGATTAACATCTTTGAAAGACCTGCATGAAATAATCGTTTTTTTAGATACTTACGTATCTTCTGGTCTTCGATAAGATAGGTGGCGTATTCCTTGTTCGCGTACCAGATCGAGTCCCATGTACGGGTAATATTCAGTCTTAGTCCTAATGGATTAACCTTCTGGCCCAAAATAATCCTCCAACTCAGTAGGTGGTTAGTAATTCATGATCTGTGTTCTATACTCGCGTTTATCTGGTATAGTTACATTTCATCAAGAATAACGGTAATATGACTCGTTCTTTTGATGATACGTGTCGCCCGTCCCATGGCTCTTGGCCTTATCCGTTTCAGTGACGGACCGCCATCAATGAAAATTTTCTTAATAAACAGGTTATCTACATCGAGCTGATCATCCTGGGCGGCATTTGCAACCGCTGATTCGACAACCTTCCGCAAAATTCCAGCACCTTTCTTGGGCATAAACTTCAGGGTGGTGATTGCCTGATCAACATTCATTCCGCGAACCACATCTGCAACTATTCGTGCTTTCTGCGGTGAGATACGGATATATTTTCCAACGGCTCGTGCTTCCATCTTTTGTACTCCCAATGCGTACTGTCAGATACTGTAGTTTACTTTCCTTTTCTGTCTGATGCGTGACCATAATACGTTCTTGTGTGAGAAAACTCTCCGAGTTTATGCCCAACCATATTTTCTGTGACGAATACAGGAATAAATTTTCTGCCATTGTGCACAGCAAAGGTCAACCCAACCATCTCCGGTGTGACATCTGAGCGTCGTGACCAGGTCTTGATCACTTTTCGGGAGCCCGACTCAATGGCACTCTCAACCTTTTTTTGCAAATGATCATCAACAAAAGGTCCTTTTTTAACTGAACGAGACATTGTCTACTCCTTATTATGATCTTCGTTTGACAATCATCTTGTCAGACGCTTTCTTATTCCTTGTCTTATAGCCCTTCGTCGGTTTACCCCATGGAGTACAAGGGTGACGACCACCGGAGCTTTTGCCTTCACCACCACCCATTGGATGATCAACGGGGTTCATGGCGACACCGCGAACATGCGGCCTTTTGCCAAGCCATCGAGTTCGGCCCGCCTTACCCAGCTTACGGCTCTCAAACTCACGATTCCCCACCTGGCCAATACAGGCACGGCAGAGGTTATTGAACTTGCGCACTTCGCCTGAAGGTAATCTGACCAGTACATAGTTGCCTTCCTTGGCCATCAGTTGCGCCGAAGCACCAGCGCTGCGAACCAGCTGACCGCCTTTACCTATCTTCATCTCAATATTATGAATGATGGTACCGAGCGGAATATTCAGCATCGGCAGACAGTTACCAGGTTGGATATCTACTTTATCCCCGGCAACGACTTTATCTCCAACGGCGATTCCATCAGGGGCAAGTATATATTTTTTCTCCCCGTCAAGATAGCTGAGTAAAGCAATATTGGCCGATCGGTTAGGGTCATACTCAATGGATACAACTTTTGCGGCAATATCAGTTTTATTACGTTTAAAATCGATAATCCGGTATTTTCTCTTATGACCACCACCAATATGACGAGCGGTAATACGCCCGTAGTTATTACGGCCGCCGCTTTTGGATATACTCGCCAGCAGACTTTTCTCGGGTTCTCTTTTAGACAGTTCTAAATTTCTGGTAGACACATGATGCCGTTTACCAGGTGACGTTGGTTTATATGTCTTTATAGCCATGATTTCCCAATCGCTCCATCATCTTTGAGTTGGATACATATTTGTGCTGTTTCACCATGAACAAACATTTCAGCAGCTCGCTTACAGTTCGTCGACAAAACTGATTTCGCCTTCAGTCAGCGTCACGTATGCCTTTTTCCAGTTGTTGGTAAAACCGATATTTTTCCCAACTCTCTTCTGTTTTCCATGCATGGAAGCTGTTCGCACATTTTTTACTTTAACGTTGAACATTTTTTCAACAGCCTCTTTGATTTCAATTTTGTTCGCATCTGGATGCACCTGAAAAACAACCTTGTTGTCCATCTCCTGCTGCAAACTTGCCTTTTCAGTGAGGCATGGCCCCTTTAGTATGCTGTGTATGTTTTTCATGCCGTGAACCTCTCTTCCAAACGTGAAATAGCGGGTTGAAGGAGCACGAGTTTGCCGTGCAAGAGAATATCATACACGTTTATACCTCCCACGTTCAGGACCTTGAAACCATTGACATTCCGAGATGATTTACTCAGATTTTCGTTATCTTCAGCGACGACGATGAGGGCGGTGCTTAAATCAAGGGTATTCATCACATTGACGAATTCCTTCGTCTTGATCTGTTCCAGCGTAAAGTCATCAAGAACAACGAGATTGCCTTCCTGAAATCGTGCCGACAAAGCCATTGAAACGGCCTGTTTCCTCACTTTGCGATTTAACTTGAAGCTGTAATCTCGCGGCTTGGGACCAAACGCCACTCCTCCACCACGCCACACCGGCGATTTCCTTGTCCCTGCACGAGCCCTGCCAGTGCCTTTCTGGCGCCATGGTTTAGCACTGCTTCCCCGAACGTCTTTGCGAGTCTTGGTGCTTGCTGTGCCTGCTCTTTTTGCCGCACGCTGCATTCGCACCATATCGTGGAGTACATACTCTTTGACTTCTCGATTAAAGATCTGGTCGTTCAGCTCTATCTCGCCAACCTTCTCGTTTTGTATGTTTTTTACTTCTACAGTTGACATTGTGTTCTCCTTGAAGCGGTCCTTATGACTGAATTATTTTGAATAGATCTTCAATAGACCGTTCTTGGCTCCGGGGACAGAACCTTTCAGAAGGACGACATTCTCATCAGAGCGGACATCGATGACAATGACATTCTTTTTCAGGACCGTATCATTTCCCATCCGTCCAGGCATTTTTTTCCCTTTTATCACACGAGCCGGCCAGGCACTGCAGCCTATCGACCCCGGTGCTCTATGAAAATTCGAGCCATGGGCGGCACCGCCACCTTTGAAACCGTGTCTTTTGATAACTCCCTGAAAGCCTTTACCTTTACTGGTTCCCTGCACATCAACAATGTCTCCGATCTTCAAAACACTGTCCAGAGAAACTTCCTGGCCAACTTCGAATTGACTGGGATCAGCAACACGGAACTCGCGTATATGATAGAAACCTTCAACCCCGGCTTTGCCGAAATGTCCAGCCATTGGCTTGGTCACTTTTTTGGCCTTTTTGCTCTCAAAACCGACCTGGATTGCGTCATAGCCTTCCTTTTTAACTGTCTTAACCTGAAGAACAGTGCATGGGCCTGTCTCCACAACCGTAACCGGTGTGGCAACACCCAGCTCACTGTATACCCGGGTCATCCCTAATTTCTTACCCAATATACCTATTGTTTTTGGCATAATCGTATCCGATGCTTCAATTTGCTTTAGGATTTCTGCTCATTACGGAAGTTTAATTTCCACATCCACGCCTGCAGAAAGCTCAAGTTTCATGAGCAGATCTATTGTCTGCTGGGTCGGTTCAAGAATGTCGAGAAGTCTGCGATGAGTTCTCATCTCGAATTGTTCCCGAGATTTCTTGTCCACATGCGGCGAACGGAGAACACAAAATTTGTTCACCGTCGTCGGCAACGGAATCGGCCCGGCTACAGCCGAACCGGTTCTACGTGCAGTATCAACAATCTCGTGAGTAGACTGATCAAGCAGTTTGTGATCATACGCCTTGAGACGTATGCGAATTTTTTCTGTCGGTATCATTTCTCGTCACATCCTTAGGAAATAATTTCGCTGACAACACCAGCGCCTACTGTCCTGCCGCCTTCGCGAATAGCAAAACGAAGGCCGGCGTCCATGGCGATCGGGGT
>Ga0316201_10000814_pt1 | contig 19449 bp, 13 predicted proteins | sample CS6wburrow_MG_FD_204516 | JGI IMG/M metagenome (GOLD analysis project Ga0316201, IMG submission 204516) | Coastal sediment microbial communities from Delaware Bay, Delaware, United States - CS-6 worm burrow | ecosystem: Environmental > Aquatic > Marine > Coastal > Sediment | place: USA... | reverse complement strand
TGGCATGATTGCCTGCGTGGAAAGCGTGGCGGTAGCTCAGCATGGTTTTGGTAATTGAATGAGAGAGAACACCATTGTGTCAATGAGTGTGCGTGAACACAATGCTACCTTCAATACCCGTTGAGCTTCTTCGTACCCTACAAAATTCTCGAAAAAAACCCGGTTGCTTTCACAGGAAGTTCTGTGAATCACTATCCAGACAATAGTGCGGATACCGTTCGGCCTGGATATTGATGGCAGTTTGAACAAAAGCCTGTTTCCTGCAGTGCGTCTTTGCTTCAGTTTTGGATTGATGTGTAATTCCTCAAAGATAGCACAGTGATTTTTCTATATTGCAAAATCTGGAAGGGATACTGGCCATACCGGGCTGGGAGTGACCCGTGGCGTTTCAGTATTTAAACACCCAGTCGAAAATAAGACGAATAGAATAAAAGGCGTCCCGCCAGTTCCTGTACGATGACCAAGACAAATACCAGGGATATCCAGAGTGTGTTGCTGTTTCCTGGCAATAAGTCCGGTTTTAAGGCCAGTACAAGCACAAGTTGGCAGCTGAAAATCAATATCGCCATGCGAAAAAGGAAAACCCTGTAAAAGGCACCCTTGTCAAACACAAGCTTATCCATGCCCTGATCGATGCTTGCCAGTTTATATTGATGAGTAAGCGCTGAAGCGATATCAATCAACAGGATCGTGATCAAGGCAATGAAGAAAATCCTGACGATATGATCAGCTATATTTATCGAGCCGCCGGCATGCAGGAACAACAAGGTGAGCAAACCCAGGCTAAGTGCGGTTGAAACAAAGCTCACCGGTGTATGCCAGCTATTCCATGCCGGGATGGTTGGCATGACATAGATACATGTCATCGTCCACAACAGGGTCAGTCCACTTAAAGAAGTCAGCACCATCAGGTATTTAAGATACCCGGCATTACCCGTTTTCCATCCCAGGATCAGTGTGATTACAAGGCTCGCGGTAAAAATCCCGATGGCCAGGATTTCCCGGCTCAGCCATGAGCCTGATAAATTATTGAGCGCTTTGGGGGCGTTTGCGGGGTTCCCCAGGTGTAAAAAAGAACTGAGCGTTGCACTGCCGATAAAGATCAGTGCCAGCAAAAGCGGGTTCTCCAGGCTCAGACCGGTTTCGAATACCGGGCGCAAATCCTGGTTATGAATGACCGGCCACGATAACCACAGGACAATCCCAACGCTCCATTGCGCCAGGCTTGTAAAAATTACCAGTGACCAGTCCCGGTTAAACAACCTTCACCTCCTCGATATTAGCAACCCCGGGCTTCGGATTGTTTGCGTTTGGATGTGCTTTGATACATAACGACGGCTCGGTAATCGAGTAATCGGGCAGCGGGTAGATATGATCCGATGAGCCATACTTGCCTAGCAGTTCGTGGTAATCACCGAAATCGAGTGCCCGCATCGGGCAGGCATCCACACAACTCGGGTTTTTACCCTGATCGATGTAATCGGCACAAAAATCGCACTTACCCATGACACCTTTCCCTGGATTGAATTGTGGCGCGCCATAGGGGCAGACCCAGGAACAATACTTACAGCCGATACACAGATTTTGATCAATCTGAACGATACCGTCTGCACGTTTGAAGAGTGCATGCGTCGGGCAATTCGTTACACAGATCGGGTCTTCACAGTGGTTACACGACATGGATAGGTTGTAGGCAAAAACATTCTGCCGCCATGTGGCCCCGCGCTTTTTCCAGCCACCACCGGTCACTTCATAAACCCTTCTCCAGACCTGGCCCGGACCCAAATCATTCTTGTCCTTACAGGCCATCTGGCAGGTTTTGCAGCCTGAGCACGAACTTGAATCGAAATAAAATGCCAGTCTCTTCATGGCATGGATCCAAGCGATTCAACCTCGGCCATGATGGTGTGCTGCGCATTGCCAAAGGTGAAGGGCGTCCAGCGTTCGGAGGTTAGTGTATTTACCGAGCCGCCAATATCATTGCCATGCTTATCGGGTTTCCACCATGCGCCCTGCGGAATATTTACAACGCCCGGGAGTATGCGCTTGGTGATACGGCAGGGCAGGATCACCGTTCCTCTTTCGTTGAAGATTTTTACCTTTTGACCGTTTTTCAGACCCCTGTGTTCGGCATCCAGCGGATTGATGAATACCCGTTGTGGGAAGGCTTCCTTGTTCCAGTCGACATTTGCCATGGTGGAATGCATACGCGGCATGAAATGTGTGCCGATTACCTGTAAAGGATATTTCTCACTTTCCCTGCCAAAAGGGCTCTCCCACTCCTGGATATACTTAGGGATAGCGGGCACCTCAATCGGCAAATTCCTGTTGAACATCTCCTCACAAAAGATTTCGATCTTGCCGGATGCGGTTGGCAATGGGTTTTCTTCCGGGTTTTCCCTGAATTTCCGGAATGCGACCTTCGGTTGATCAACGGGCCGTGAGTAAACCCCCAGGTTGTTTTCCTCGAATTCTTCCAGCCTGGGTAACCCGGGGAATCGCATTTCACGATAATCATCCAGCAGTGCACTGATCCACTGTTTTTCATCCCGGCCCTCGGTATATTTCTCCTTGATGCCGAGTTTCTCCGCGACTGCAGCACAAATGGCATAGTCGCTTTTTGTTTCCCATGGGGTATCCAGAATCTGCGGTTGCAGGATCAGTTCTTCACCATATTTCCAGCCGTCTTCCATGCCCCAGGTTTCAAACTGGGTACACGCGGGCAGAATCAAATCTGCGAACTGCGCGGTTACCGTCATGAAATTGTCCTGCACCACGAAGAATTCCAGTTTGGACGTGTCCTTGATGATTTCGATGGTGCGGTTGATGTTGGCATGCTGATTGACGATGGCATTGGAGGCCACCGCCCAGATCATCTTGATACCATGGGGAAGTTTTTCTATGCCGACCAGGCCGTCTTTTTCAGTCAGTTCGGGTCCTCTTCTTACCGCTTCGGACCATAAGAACGATGGAATCTGCGCGGTGACCGGGTTTTCCCCCAGTGGCAGTACGTTCCAGAACGGTCCCCCGCCCGCCTGTAAGGCAATGCCGCTTGCCCAGCCACCCGATTTCCCAACATTGCCGGTTATCGCAGCCAGCACGCAGCCGGCGCGAACCACCTGCTCGCCATAGGCACGTCTTTGCATGCCATAACCCTGGTACAAAACCGCAGATTCAGCCGTCGCGTATTCCCTGGCGATGCGGATGATGTCATGTTCGGGGATGGAAGTGATTGTCTCAGCCCACGCCGGGGTTTTGGGCTGCCGATCTTTGATGCCTAAAATGTAATCCCTGTAGGTTTCTTCATCTTGATAAGCCTCCGGCATCTGGCTTTTATCAAACCCCATGCAGTACTTGTCGACGAAATCCTTGTCGTAAAGATCCTCGGTGATCATCACATAAGCCATGGCGCTCATCAGCGCGACATCGGTGCCCGGGCGAATGGCTATCCATTCATCGGCAAGGGCGACCGCACTCATGGTCATACGCGGATCGATACAAATAATCCGTGCACCTTTTTTGCGGGCCTCCTTCAGGAAGTATTCACTGTTGGTGCCGTCCCTCATCTCCGACGGGTTCCAGCCCCACATGATGATGTACTTGCTGTTGAGCCAGTCCTGACGCTGGTTACCGGTCACGTCTGTACCGTAGACAGTGATTGTTGCCTTGGTAATACATGCCCAGGAATAGGAGTTGTAGTACCCCAGGGCCCCGCCAATCATGTTCATCAGGCGGTCGGCGGACCACTTGCCACCCATCTGGTTATAACCACCGGTGCCGTAGGGTACATACAGTGATGTATTGCCGTATCGCTCTTTTATCCGTTTGATATTTGAGGCCACCATATCGGTCGCTTCATCCCAGCTGATCCGTTCGAATTTGCCGGAACCACGCTCACCAACCCGTTTCATCGGGTATTTCAGACGGTCTTCGTGATGCTGGCGATGACGATAGGAGCGGCCGCGGATACAGGCTCTTAGCTGGGGGTCTGCAACGGTATCATTGGGGCGGTCGTCGGTTTCGATTCGAGTAATTAAACCGTCTTTTACATGCACTCTGAGCAGACACCGGCCTCCACAATTATGTGATGGACAGCCGACTCTTATCATTTTTTCCTTATGCATTTGCCCTGTGAGTCAATGGAACGACCCAATAGTTCTTCAAGATGAATTGCGTCCAAATCCAGCCAAGAGCATACACTTTGGTGACCAGGTTGCATTGACGTGGGTCAGTATGTTTTGCCTGGGCATTTCCCACACTTTTTAACCATGATATTGACCCGACTGGACAGGGTGGCGCAAACTGTCTGATATACGAAGAGCGTAAAACTTTTAAAGTTGCTGTAATGGGACCGGTAGGAAAGAATGGAAACCAAGTTTCGAATTTCAGAGCGGGACTACGTGGATGCTTTTGTATGATGCCGGATACGGCCCGGTCGAATAGCACGGCCATCAACACTAAGGTAAGACCTAAAAGGAGAAAGCTATGAAACTCGGTGCATTTTCGATCAGTCTCGCGGTAAAGGATATTGAGAAATCGAAGGAGTTTTATGAAAAACTTGGTTTCAACCCTGTCGGTGGAGACTCGAATCAAGGGTGGTTAATACTCAGGAATGGCAGCCATGTTATTGGCCTTTTCCGGGGTATGTTCGATAAGAACATACTGACATTCAATCCCGGTTGGGACCAGGAAAGCAATAAGCTTGGTCCATTTACAGATGTTCGAGAATTACAGAAGAAGCTCAAGGCTGAGGGTGTCAAATTCAATACCGAAGCGGATGAATCATCCACTGGTCCGGCGAGCTTTGTCATTGAAGATCCCGATGGAAATCCAATACTTGTTGATCAACATATTTGATTTTATTCATTGAGGCTTAGGAACAGATGAAAGGCGGATGCCATTGCGGAGCAACCCGGTACGAAATTTCTGGTTTGCCATTCGATGCTGATTATTGTCACTGTCGCGATTGTCAAAAGACAACAGGTGCCCCTTTCGGTGCCTGGATGGATTTTAAGAAAGAGCAAATTCGCTGGATTACAAAAGAGCCAACCGAATATGGGTCCTCTGAATACATACGCCGGGGGTTCTGCCCTGGTTGCGGTTCGTCGTTGAGTTATCGCAGCACCCGGCATGCGGATTACTTTACACTGAGTATTGCATCCCTGGATGAGCCCGATCTGGTCAAGCCAAATTATCATATCCACACCGACAGCCAGGTAAGCTGGTTGGTGATCGAAGACGAATGCAAACGTTATCCCGGGGAGCGTGTGAGCGAGTCGGATTAATTCTCTGGCACAATGTTCGTTTTTCAGGCTCGGCTAATGTTTCCAAAGTGTTTGAAACACCCAACACGCCTTTTTTTACAGTGGCATTTACATGGAATTTTATATGCAACCTGTCTTTAAAGCTTCATCAATCCTCGCCCTGACAGTTATTCTCAGCGCATGCTCAGAGTCCGCATCGACGCCGGAAGCGGCCGTTGAATCCTCTGTTTCCCAGGTTCCTTCAAGCAGTTCGGCGTCAAGTGGCAAGGAGTTTTTTTCGATACTGGTCGCCGGGACACAGGTTGGGAAGCTTGAAACAGAACACGATGCCGGCAACACACAGATAGATTATGCGTACCGCAACAATGGCCGTGGACCTACGATCACCGAGTCGGTTGCCATTGGTGAAAACGGATTGCCGACCAACTGGTCGATTTCGGGAGCCACGACCTTCGGTAATAAAGTCGATGAGCAATTTGTACTGACCGGTGGTGAAGCAAGCTGGAAAGACGCGACCGGAGCAGGCAATACGACATTGACCGAGCCCAGTATTTATGTTGCCCAGGACTCAAGCCCGTACGCGCTTTGGATTTACGCTAAGGCCTTGCTTGCAGATGAAGACCACTCGATGCCCGTGTTACCTGGCGGAACACTGAAGCTTGATAAAATCGAACAGATAAAAGTGACCGGTGAGGGTGGGCAAATTAATGTGACATCCTACGCTTTATCCGGTATTGATCTCAATCCGACCTATTTCCTTCTCGATGATCAAAACGCGTTCTTTGCTTTTATGACACCCCGGTTTGCAATTATCCGAAGTGGTTATGAAGCGGAGGATGAGCGCCTTCGGGGGCTTTCCACGGAGTACGCGGCTAAACGCTTTGAAGATATTCAGCAAAGACTGGCCAAGAATTTCGATGGCCCGGTACGGATCAAGGATGTGCGTATTTTTAACCCCGGAACACAATCCCTGACGGAACCGGTTTCGGTGGTCGTGATGCGCAACAGGATCCATAACATTCTGCCGGTTGATTCTCCTTCGTCCCCGAGTGAAGTTGAGATCGATGGTGAGGGTGGCACCCTGGTTGCCGGTTTTTACGAGATGCATACACACCTCGGACAAAATAATGCCCTGTTGAACATCGCCGCCGGTGTGACCTCGGTCCGTGATATGGGTAATAATAATGAAGTCCTGTCGGAATTGATCGGCAAGATTAAAAGCGGCCGCCTGGCCGGGCCCCGCGTTATCCGTAGCGGCTTCATCGAAGGCAAAAGCCCGTTCAGCTCCAATAACGGCATGATTGTTTCATCAGAGGAAGAAGCGGTTGCCGCGGTTCGCAGTTATACCGGTGGTGAGTTTTACCAGATTAAAATTTATAACAGCATTAACCCGGACTGGGTTCCGGCGATGATCGCCGAAGCTCACGCGAATGGTCTGAAAGTTGCCGGACATGTGCCTGCTTTTTCAAACGCCGATGCAATGATTGCAGCCGGTTATGATGAAATGACGCATATCAACCAGGTGATGCTGGGCTGGGTGCTTGAAGAAGGCGAGGACACCCGCACCTTGCTTCGATTAACCGCCCTAAAACGTCTGCCATCGCTCGAGGAGGATGATCCGGCGATTGCCGCCACGATCGACGCAATGGCCGCAAACAACGTCGCGATCGATCCGACACTTGCCATCCACGAAAACCTTCTGCGTTCGCGCAACGGCACCACCGCTCCGGGTGTTGTCGATTATATCGACCACATGCCAGTTGAAGTTCAACGCAGTGCGAAAACCGCATGGGCAGATATCTCCACACCCGGGAATGACAGGGCTTACTGGCAGGCGTTTGACAAGATCATCGAAACGGTCAGTGCGATGCGTGACAAGGGAATCCAACTGGTGCCCGGAACCGATCTTGGTGGCTCGTTTAGCTATCACCGTGAACTCGAGCTCTATCAGCTGGCTGGTATGAGTGCAGCTGAGATTCTTAAATGGGCTACCTATGATATGGCGGCCTATGTTGGGCAGCAGGATGAGTTGGGTTCGATCGAAGTCGGTAAGCTCGCCGATTTTTTCCTCATTCCGGGTGATCCAACGGTTGATCTGAAAGCCATTAAAACAATTTCGCTGGTGGTAAAAGACGGCACATTCTATTTTCCGAGCGAGATTTATCCGGAGTTTGGTATACGCCCATTTGTGGCTGCACCTTTGGTCACCCAACTGGCAACCCAATGAGTCCGGTCAAGATATTTGAGGCGGTGTATATCGCGCTTGGCTAAACTACGATTGATCTCTTTTGATACACTTGATTGAATATGTATAACCTGCTTATTGCATTTTTCTCACTGGCCATTTTGGTCTCATTCCTGTGTTCCTTGCTGGAAGCGGTATTACTGAGCATCACGCCGATCTACGCACAACTTAAGTTGCAGGAGGGCGGTTCGATTGGCCGGCAGCTTGAGGCTTTCAAGTCCAATATTGATCAGCCGCTGGCTGCAATTCTGACTCTGAATACAATCGCACATACAGTCGGCGCAATTGGTGTGGGTGAGCAAGCTGCCAAAATCTGGGCGGATGCTAACCCGATGATCACCGGTGTTATCGTACCTACGGTGATGGTGCTTGGTATCCTGATCCTGTCGGAAATTATTCCCAAAACGTTGGGTGCCAACCATTGGCAGAAGCTGGTGCCATTTACAGTAGCCACACTCAGGGTGATCATTTTCGTGCTTTATCCATTGGTATGGGTCAGTCAGATCATCACCCGGACCCTGAAAAAGGATAAATCGCAAAGCGTGTTTTCCCACTCGGAATTTATTGCTTTGGCTGAGATTGGTGTTACTGAAGGTGTTTTTGAAAAACATGACTCGGAGATTATCGGTAACCTGCTACAGATGGAAACGGTTCGGGTCAAAGACATCATGACACCCCGAACCGTGGTCAGGCTGGCTTCGGAGGATCAGACCATCAAGGATTTCTATAAATCTGCCGGTGAATTACCGTTTTCACGGATACCCTTGTATGAAGGCAAGGAAAACGAACATATATCCGGCTATTTTCTCAAGGCCGAATTGCTGGATAGCCTGATACAGGGCAACGGTGATGAGCCACTGGGCACTCTCAAACGCGACATACACGTAGTACATGAGTCTCTTCCCCTGTCTGGTATGTTTGAACATTTCCTGGGAAAACGCGAGCACATCGCCCTGGTGGTTGATGAATACGGTGGAATGGCGGGTATCGTCACCATGGAGGACGTGATGGAAACCCTGCTGGGAATGGAAATTACCGATGAATCGGACAGTACGGTAGATATGCAGGTTCTTGCGCGTAAGAACTGGGAGAGGCGTGCACGGCGTACCGGTATTATCAACGAAAATGCTGAAGCATAAGCGTTATCTGCCAGGGCTTTGATCTCCGATTGAAACCCGCTTTGGCCTGAAACACCGTCTGAAGCACTGAAAAATCCGCCATACTTAGTAAGGGAGCGTGGTTTGCAGCAGCACGCTGTACCAACGTGACGGCTTGACCGATAATAGCGGTTCTATTGTTTGCGCCCTTCACATGTGTTTTGTGATACATAAATCCGGGCATCCTTTGATGCGCCATGCATAAAGAGAAAAATTAAATGTTTTTCAATCCTATACGTTATATCTCCACCACGCTGGTCGTGTTTTTACTGTGCCTGCCGGCTTTCCCTGTATTCGCCCAGGATGATGGTGATGCAGAAGCGTCAAAACTAAAAGGTCTCGAATGGCGGGAGATCGGCCCATACCGTGGCGGTCGTGTGACCACGGTGGCCGGCGTAGCGGATAATCCTCTGCTGTATTACATGGGGTCCACCGGTGGCGGTGTATGGAAAACTGAAAACGCCGGCACCACCTGGGAGAATATTACTGACGAATTTTTTAAAGTCGGTACCATCGGCGCCGTTGCTGTTTCAGAATCCGATAATAATGTGCTGTACGTCGGCACGGGTGAGGCACCCATCCGCGGTGTTACTACCTCTGCGGGTGACGGCATGTGGAAATCCACAGATGCAGGTAAAAACTGGACGCATATCGGTCTCGAAAAAAGCGGGCAGATCGCAAAGATCGAAATCCACCCGACCAATCCTGACATCGCCTGGGTTGCTGTACAGGGACAAATCTGGGCGCCGAATGAAGAGCGTGGTGTTTTCCGTACCACTGATGGCGGCAAAACCTGGCAACACGTATTGAAGGTCAGCGCCAATACCGGCGCAACAGATTTAAGTCTTGATCCGACCAATCCGCGCATCCTCTATGCAGCGATGTGGAATCACGGCCGTAAGCCCTGGTTCATTCATTCTGGTGGTACCGACGGCGGTATTTATAAATCAACGGATGGTGGTGACAGCTGGAAAAAGCTCACCGGAGGTCTACCCGGAATGGTTGGCAAAATCGGTGTCGATGTTTCAGCCAGCAACCCCGACAGGGTTTATGCCATCATTGAAGCCGAGCCCGAAAAGGGTGGTCTGTGGCGCAGTGACGATGCCGGTGAGAGCTGGTCGCTGATCAACGGTCATCGCGTTTTGCATACCCGGGCCTGGTATTACATCCACATCACCGCTGACCCGGTAGACCAGGACACCGTGTATGTGATGAATGTGCCGATGATGAAATCCATCGATGGCGGCAAAACCTGGGAAAAGATGAATACACCCCATGGTGATCACCATGATCATTGGATCAACCCAGACAATAACATGAACATGATCAATGCCAACGATGGTGGCGCCACGGTGACCTTTGATGGTGGCAAAACCTGGTCCAGTATCATGAACCAGCCGACCGCGCAGTTTTACCGGGTATCGACCGACAATCTCAAACCGTTCCGCATCTACGGCGGTCAGCAGGACAATACGACCGTGGCGATCGCCAGTGAAAGTGATTACGGTGGCATCGGTGTGGAAGATTACTTTGATGCAGGTGGCGGTGAAAGTGCGCATATTGCCTTCGACCCGGACAAACCCGAGCTGATCTACGCCACGACCATCAACGGCACGCTGACAGAGTATGACCTTTCAACCCGGCTCACCCGCAGCATTATCCCGTTTCCGGAAATGGTCTACGGCAAGGACGCGCGTGATCTTAAATACCGAGCGAACTGGAACGCGCCGGTCGCCGTTTCACCGCATGATCCGTCGATTATTTACTACGGTACCCAGGTGGTGCTGCGCAGTAATGACCGCGGCGCAAACTGGACCGAGTTCAGCCCGGACCTGACCCGCAACGATCCACAAAAGCAGGGCCGCAACGGTGGTCCGTTGACCCCCGAAAACGTCGGTGCCGAGTTCTACAATACAATCTATTACATCGTTGAATCGCCGCATGAGAAAGGCCTGGTCTGGGTGGGTAGCGACGACGGCCTGGTGCATATCAAACGCGAAGGCAGTTCCGACTGGCAGGATGTTTCGCCGAAACACCCGGGCGAGGCGATGATCAACGCCATCGAAATCAGTCCCCATGACAAGGCCACGGCCTACCTGGCCGTGACGGGTTACAAGCTCAACGATATGAAACCTTATATCTACAAGACAACGGATTACGGCAAACACTGGACCCGCATAGACAAGGGGTTGCCGGAAGACGCTTTCGTACGTGTTGTACGTGAAGATCCCGCGCAACGTGGCTTGCTTTACGCCGGTACCGAACTTGGCATGTTTGTCTCTTATGACGACGGCGAAAGCTGGGAGTCTCTTGATCTCAACCTGCCACCGGTGCCCATCACCGATCTATCATTGCGCCAGGACAAGTTGGTTGCCGCCACGCAGGGCAGGGGCTTCTGGGTGTTGGATGATTTGTTTGTGGTGCGCCAGGCAGCCATTGATTTTTCCAAAGATCCCTTGCATGTATTCAAACCCGGGTCAGCGGAGATGCGTTCCGGCGGCGGCAAGGCTGGTCTGTTTGAAGCTTCGAACCCCGCAAAAGGTGTACCGGTATATTACTACCTGGGTGCTGATTCCGAGGCAGAGCTGAGCATCGATATTCTGGATGACGCCAGTAACATCGTGCGCAGCTATTCCAGCAAGGAAGGTGATTTCGAGCGTTGCAAGATCAGTAACATGGACCCGCGTCTTCCGTTCAAACTCAAATATCCGTCCACTGAAAAAGGTCTGAACAAATGGCACTGGGATATGAAGCGCCAGGGTCTTGACTGCATCGAGAATATTACCCTGTTTGCAGGTTTCGATGGACCACGTGTTAAACCGGGTAATTACAGTGCAAGGGTTTCCCAGGGCAAAGCCGAGCAGACAGTGTCGTTCCAGGTGAAGATGGACCCGCGTCTCAGCGCAACGAATGATGAAATACAGTTCTGGTCCGATACCTTGACCGAAGTCAGCAACTTGCTCAACGATAGCCTGGCCAGTCTTGATAGTTTGCGGCAGGCTCATAAACAGATCAAAGCACTGATGGAAGCATATCCTGATAACAAAACATTGCAGGCGAACGGAACCGCCGCCGTTGAGAAAATTACCGCCTGGGATGGGAGGATTATCCAGGTATTGCATCAAACCTACGAAGACGAGGACGCCTGGGAGACCATGCTGGTGGGACAGCTTCGTTACCTGATGGATGTCATTGACGACACGGGTGCACCGGTGACCGGTGGTGCGTTGCTACGCTTTGAGGATCTGAAGACCGAGTACACACAACGACAGGCCGAGATGAAGTTGATCAGAAGCGAATATATCGATGTGATCAACCAGTGGGCGCAAACGCAGGGTGTTCCGCATGTCACGCCTCCGGGAAAATAGTACTCGATGATAAGACTTACATGAATATGCTGAATTGAAGTTGCCTGGCTGACGGCCACCTGGTTTTTTACCCAGGTGGCCAAGGCTTCGCTCCCGTGGGTGCATGGTGTAAAATCAAAGTGCTTTTCGGGTGCTCTAGCCCTGGTACATTCAGTGTAACCTTTATCCAACCACGGGATTCTCAAAATGGCCACAGTAATCCACCAAAACGACCTGATCGAAAGCGTAGCGGATGCACTCCAGTACATCTCCTACTATCACCCGGTTGATTTTATCCAGGCTTTAAATGAGGCTTACGAGAAAGAGGCCAACCCGGCGGCAAAAGACGCCATGGCGCAGATTCTGATCAATTCGCGGATGTGTGCCATGGGTCATCGGCCGATATGCCAGGATACGGGTATCGTCACGGTGTTTCTTACCGTCGGTATGGAGGTCAGCTGGCAGGGTGATATGAGCGTGACCGACATGGTTAACGAAGGTGTAAGACGTGCCTATATGAACCCGGACAACAAGCTGCGTGCATCTATACTCGACGATCCGGATGGCGCGCGCAGGAACACCGGTGACAATACACCATGCGTGATTCATTACCAGCTTGTTCCCGGCGACAAGCTCGAGGTGCACGTGGCTGCCAAGGGCGGTGGTTCCGAGGCCAAGTCAAAATTTGCGATGCTCAACCCCTCAGATGACGTTGTGGACTGGGTATTGAACATGGTGCCCGTCATGGGTGCTGGTTGGTGCCCGCCGGGTATGCTGGGTATTGGTATCGGCGGCACGGCTGAAAAAGCCATGATCATGGCCAAGGAAGCATTGCTTGAACCCATTGATATTCACGAATTGAAAGAGAAGGGCGCCACTTCGCGTTCCGAGGAATTACGTCTGGAATTATTTGACCGGGTTAACGCGCTGGGTATCGGTGCGCAGGGTCTGGGTGGCCTGACCACGGTGCTTGATGTGAAGGTGAAGGATTTCCCCACCCACGCGGCCAACAAGGCCATTGCCATGATTCCCAACTGTGCAGCGACGAGACATACGCATTTTGTACTCGATGGTTCCGGTCCAGCCCACTTGGAGGCACCAAGCCTGGAAGATTGGCCCGAGGTGACACGTGAAGCCGGCGGCAATGTCAGGCAGGTCAATCTGGATACGGTCACCCGTGAAGAAATCAAGGACTGGAAGCCCGGTGATACATTATTGCTGAACGGCAAAATGCTGACGGGTCGCGATGCGGCTCACAAGAAGATGGTCGATATGATAGCCGCAGGCGAGGAACTGCCCGTGGATCTTACCGATCGCTTTATTTATTACGTGGGTCCGGTCGACCCTGTGCGTGAAGAAGTAGTGGGTCCTGCCGGTCCGACCACGGCCACCCGTATGGACAAATTCACCCGCACGATGCTGGAAAAAACCGGGCTGATGGGCATGGTCGGCAAGGCCGAGCGTGGCCCGGCGGCAATCGAGGCCATCCGTGATAACCAGGCCGTCTACCTGATGGCGGTAGGCGGCGCGGCTTACCTGGTGGCGCAGGCCATCAAGTCCTCAAAGGTGCTGGGTTTCCCGGAGCTTGGTATGGAGGCGATCTACGAGTTTGATGTCAGGGATATGCCGGTGACCGTAGCCGTGGACGTCAACGGCGAATCCGTCCACAAGACAGGTCCACAGATCTGGAAACAAAAAATAGAACTGGGGAATATTTAAGTTTGTTTAAATGAACCAATTGCGTCTATAGCCACCTGCAGTCATTCCGGATGCCCTGGACTAAATGAGGTTAAGTTTTCATCTTCTGATCTATTCTATTGAATAACAAGGTGTTACGACGTTCTTTATCACGTCTGTTGATTTACTGTCTGTATTTTGTTTAAAAACTGGTAACACTTACAGTGTCGCCACAAACCGCTTTTGAAGATCATATACCTGCGGTGTTCACGTACCTAAAAGGCAAAGAATCAAGGAAGCAACTCAAGCACAAGGACGTTGCTTGAGATAAAAGGAGAAGACTCAAGCACAAGGATGCTGCTTGAGGAACAGGGAAGTAAAGCAAGGAAGAAGCAAAGCAGGGAAGTAGTGGCAAAAATGAGTTTGATGTTTTAACTCAATCCTGCAGTCGGCACTCGCACGGCTGTAGGATTTCAATATCAATCAACAAAATCTCGACAGCCGGTCTCAGTAGTTGATTTACGTCATCATCAAATGAGTCATGGGGGTGTAGACTGCAATGGTGCGGTGGGTAGATTCGTTCGTTTTGGTGTACCTGGGCATAACAAAAGCATGCACTTCCGCGCAGACGGGAAACCCATCGTTTTAATTTTTCTTATTCCACTGATCCAGTGGACAGGAGCTTAAAATGAATCTGAAGCGCTTTCTTTCCCTCTTGGCGGTCTTGTTTCTGTTCCATTCGTCTACAAGCTACGCTTTTGAAATCAACCCCAACCTGAGCGGTTCCTGGTATAACCCCGCTCAAAGCGGGCATGGGTTATCGATTGAGGTTATATCCAAAGATGTCACGATATTCTACTGGTATGTATACAACCCCGATGGAAAACCCACATTCCTCATCGCGGTGGGAGAAAACCAGGCAGGCGGACGCATAGAGGCGATCGCTTACCACAACACCGGTATGGTCTGGGGTGAATTTAACCCGCTCACCCGCACGGAAACAGTGTGGGGCACGATTACACTCAACTTCAGTGATTGTAATAACGGCTCGCTTACCTGGCTGTCCGACGACCTGTCTGTACAACCCATACCCTTTGGCGAGGGGACGACCCCCATCAAACGCCTGGCGTCGATCAATGACACAGAATGTGCCGAGAGTCCCTATGCCGGTATCTACAAGGGTTATGTGCAGTCGAATAACCTGGATGACGACTATCTTGCCACTGCCCTGCTTTCAACCGATGGCCGCTTTATCCTGTACACCGACGAACCCATTGCGATACGGGCTGTATACACGGTGAATGATGATGATCCGAATGACATCGGTTTATGGTTAGACGGTTCAGCCTATTCGCTGGAAACAAGCCAGGTTGTTAACGCACTTTTGGAGTCCACTGGCGACATCGTGCCCGGGTACCGGTTTGTCATGGATTATGGTGCCGGCTTTTTCAGTAACGGTATGATGGATTTTTATCCCATCAATCAACTTTATTGGCGCAGTATCACGCTTGATGGTATTGCCGGGGTTTACCTGACCGACGATGACGGTTATGTGACGACCATCAATCCGGATGGCAGTTTTAACGGTTCGTCCCCGCAAAATTGCAGTTGGTCAGGACAGATTTCTATCCCCGATACACGTTTCAACCTGTTCAATGTAGAAGTGACCGTGAGCGGTTGTGATGAAGATGACGGGTTTTACACGGGAATGGGTTACACAACCGATGCAGCAAAACTCAAGGATGGTCGCGCCATGCAGCTCTTCGGATTTAATAGCCAACGGACAGTGGAATTGACCATGACCCGTAATAACTAGGGCTGATGCCGGTGTTATACCATCCGGGAGTAAGGAAAGGTATCGGAAACAAACAGGATCAGCGCTGGTAGCGCATATGGGCGAACACCAAACATGGTTTTTGTTCTTGTAGAAATATCGTGCATGAAAGTAGGCTAGATGTTTCGATGTTAATTTGGTGGTATTAATATCAGCCACAAAGCGGTTAGCCATAATTCCGGGCGTGCCCAAGAGAATAAAAGCGACAGGCGCAGTCTGAGTCCGTTAATCCAGATTGAGGAATGCTCGGGGTTCAATGCCGGCTACCCGTGATACCAATATAACTCGGTGGGCCGGGGGCGAGACACCCTGTCCCGCCCCTCATTTCACTTTACTTCTTCGCGGCAATATCCTCGAGCATTGCCGTGGTCAGTGATTTCGGCCGCTCGAGCGGGTAGCCAAGCGCACGGTCCCAGGTGACGTTGGCCAGTGTACCGATAGCACGCCCAATGCCGAACAATACTGTGTAGAACGAGTACTCGGTCACACCGTAATACCACTGAATCACGCCTGATTGCGCGTCGACGTTTGGCCATGGATTCTTGGCCTTACCGTGCTCCATGAGCACATCCGGAGCCACTTCATAGATCGCGCTGATCACTTTGAAGAGGGGGTAATCCGGCAGAACCTTCAAGCAGAACTCGCGCTGCGACATGTAGCGCGGGTCTGTTTTGCGCAGCACTGCATGCCCGTAACCCGGGACTACCTGGCCACTTTTCAGCGTCGCCCACAGCGCCTCGTGGATGACATCGCGGGTCGGCTCTTTGCCACCGAGCTTCTCCATGAAATCCTGCGTCCAGCGCAGCACGTTCTCGTTTGCCAGTCCGTGCAGCGGCCCGGCCAGGCCGTTGATGCCGGCCGACAGCGCGTAGTAACAATCGGACAATGCCGAAGCCACCAGGTGAACGGTGTGCGCCGACACGTTGCCCGATTCGTGGTCCGAATGCAGGATGAAGTACATCCGTGCCACGTCGTCATAAGGTCTGTCGATGCCCATCATGTGGGCGAAATTGCCGCCGAAATCCAAATTGGGGTCAGGATCGATGATATCCCCATCTTTGAACAGGAGGCGATAGATGAAGGCACCGATGGTTGGTAACTTCGCCAGCAGGTTACAGGCGTCTTCATATGTCGGCCCCCACAGGTCCATCTTGCCGAGACCTTCACGGTACTGTTGTGCAAAGACGGACTCGCGCTGCATCGAAGTGATTGCTGTAGAGAACATAGCCATCGGGTGCGAATCCTTCGGCATCGCCCTCAGAACGTCGAAGACGTACTGCGGCACCTCCGCACGGCCCTTGAAATCCTCTATGACTTCTTCGGCCTGCTCCATCGTCGGTACGTCACCGGTCAGCATGAAATACCAGAAGCTCTCCACGGACGCGTACTCGCAACCGGGTGCTTTCGGCAGGGCCTCGAACACCTCCGGAATTGTCATGCCGCGAAAACGGATGCCCTCCATCGGGTCCAGGTACGATATATCGGTCACCAGGCACCTGACGCCGCGCGCGCCACCGATGGCCTGACCGATCGTGACTTCGCCGACTTTCACGTCTGAGTGTTCCTTGAGTAGCTTCATCGTGCGTGGGCGATGCTCCTCGATCTTGCGTTGTAAGACTGTTTTCAATGTAGACATCTTTATCTCCTTTCTATTGGTTTTACTTGCCGCCCGAACCCTGGCCTTACTTGCCCTACCTTTACATTTGACATCGCCGCTTTACTCCGGGTTCTCTTCTGAATGCTGGCTGAGCCTTGCCAATGTCTCCAGTGGGAAAAGCTCTTGTTCTGCTAACTCCTGGTTATAAGGAAAAAATTGCTTCAGGTCTGTCACGCGGACGCCGATGTCCGCGGGCATACCCGTGTCAATCATGGTCCGGCTGATGCGGATCAGTTCATCGTGAACCATTGCGATATATGTTTCCGGTTTTCTATCCTCGTCGGGCACACCCTTGAATTCAAAGTACTCCTGAACACTCTGAGGTGACTTGAAAATCAGGGCCGGCGTCTTGTCCTCTTCCTCTTCGAGCCGGCCGCGCATGGTGGCCTCGAAAAGCATCGGTGACAAATCCTCGTGCGTGATGTTCCAATGGCGCTCGTACGGTCTGTGCGTGAAGAGATCGATCTCGTTGTCTTCCGTCACCGCGATGGCGAAGATGGACCCGGGAAACTCCGCATCCGAAACCAGGTAGTCGCCATAAATTGCCTCTCCGCAGGTGTCATGTTCGTTGCCGCTTTTAGCAGTCTTCTTCAGGTATGCGGCTCTTTCTTCCAACCGCAGCTTGTCGACCTTGTGGGCAAGGTCGGTATTTTCGCTCTCCACCGGCTTCTGCGGTTCGGCAACTGCGCCGACCAGTCGTGGCAAATAGATCGATATCGTAGTGCCCTTGTCGACCACGCTATCAATGGATAATGATCCGTTGAATTCCGCAACCGTCTGGCGAACGAAAACAAACCCGAGGGAGTGCAATTCGCCATCGAGGCTCTTTTTGTCGGTCATGAGTTGCTCGATCTTCTCGGCGGGTATACCGGACCCGATGTCGCGCACGCGCAGGATGACACCGTCGCCATCGACCAAAACACTAATGGTCAGCACGCCGACCTTCTTATGACTCATCGCATCGACCGCGTTCATCACCAGGTTGAAAATCATACGGCGAAAACGGTGACGGTTGCCTCCGAGGACGGCCGGATCGAGCTGGTTCAGACGTATCTCCACACGGGCATTGGTTTTTTCTATGACGTAACTGTAAACGACGTTCCGGATGAAATCGCGCAACTCCTCGGCTACGTCGAATTTTTCGTAGAGGTCTTTGTCCTTCTCCTCCATGAAATAGTGAATGCGGTAGTACACACCACTTATCCAGCGGATGCAGTTTAGGCAGTGCCGGTATGAGCGGACGCTGCGTGATGTCTCGGGCAGAAGCGACAGAAACGTGTCCGTGCGCTCCCAACGCGGGTCCATGATGAACTCGCAGGTGTTGTAGACGCACTGAACGTATTTGCGGCCCGCGGCGAGGATTGTCTCGTCCGGAGAGAAGTTTTTGACCGCGTTGTTGTAGTGATCAAGGGCCTTGCGCTGGGCGACGGCTTTTCTCTTGAGTTCCCGGAGGTCCTCATCGTGAAATGCTTGCGCCTGCTCGACACCGTGGATCTCGAGATCGGTGTTGACGGTGGCGTGAAAGTGAATCACTTCGTTGACAAATCTCTCCACGCGTAGATCGTGGATCAGGAACTTGATTTCAGTGACGCCGCGCTTGAGACCTTGAGGATGCTCGACCATGTTTCGGCGACCTGTTGTGAGTAAGTTATTTGCTTGAAACGCGGGTACGCGTCAACTCGAAGTGATCGAGGCATGGCACTTCCCGCCACCGACCTCCCATGCTAACTCATGAGCACTTTCCCACCTAGTTGTTTCAGGCGGACTTTCCCACCTAGTTGATTCAGGTCAATTCCATACTGGAATACAGTTCTGGAATAACTCGACACGTGGATTCTGTCCTGGTACTAAAATCGCCACAATTAACAATTTCATCAAACTATGGGTATTCAAGTGTATAAGTTTCTGGTTTTCCTGCTTGTGTGTTAAAAGAAGTATCGCTTCTCCAGTCGGACATGCGCTTGTCCGGGTATCCCGACACCTTTTCCGAGCTCAACCCATGCGGGTCCCATCACGGTTTAAGAAAACTTAATCAAATTCACAACATTCCTTTATCTGTTTTGAGTGGATAATGGGTGGTGAGACGAAAGTCTCTCAACACTCGAATGTTGCAGGGGATAAAATTATGTATATAAGCAGAGTAATGTTGCTGGCGGCCGTGATTGTCTCGGTGTCGGGCTGCGCCACCCAGAGTTATGTAGACGAAAGCGTAGCCAGCCTGGATGCACGTCTGGGTGCACGTCTGGATGAGCAGAATGACAGAATTAA